>Ga0157364_1000053_pt1 | contig 42553 bp, 44 predicted proteins | sample AttsexASBM2_FD_111476 | JGI IMG/M metagenome (GOLD analysis project Ga0157364, IMG submission 111476) | Fungus gardens microbial communities from leaf cutter ant in Ribeirão Preto, State of São Paulo, Brazil - Atta sexdens ASBM2 | ecosystem: Host-associated > Fungi > Mycelium > Unclassified ...
AGATATATTCATTGTCAAGGGTAGAGAGAGAAAGTGCAAGAATTTGTGAAGGATTAGTTGAGAAAGGGATACATCAGGCAGGCCATCAAAGTCACTACAGATGTCATCAGTGTTCTTTGTGCCAAAGAAGAATGGAAAAAAGAGGATGGTGCAAGATTATAGATATCTAAACAGTTGGACAATCAAGAACAATTATCTATTGCCACTGATTTTGAATCTGATAGATAGTATTGGGAAGAAGAGGGTGTTTACAAAGATGGATTCAAGATGGGGTTATAACAATGTGAGAATAAAGGAGGGAGATGAGTGGAAGGCAGCATTCTTGATGCTAGAAGGGTCATTTGAACCCACAGTAATGTTCTTTGAGTTAACTAACTCACCAGCAATGTTCCAGGCAATGATGAATGATCTGCTAAGAGATTTAGTGGTGGAAGAAAAGGTAGCAGTGTTTATTGATGATGTAATAATAGCAATATAAACAGAGAAAGGACATGATGAGATAGTGGAGGAAGTATTGAGGAGGTTAGAAGAAAACAACTTATTTGTAAAACCAGAAAAATATGTATAGAAGATTAGAGAAGTGGGATTTTTGGGAGTAATAATAGGGAAAGACAGAGTGAGAATGGAGAAGAAAAAAAGTTCAGGGAGTGATAGAGTGGCTAGTGTCAAAGAGTGTGAAGGATGTGCAGAAGTTTTTGGGATTGGCAAACTATTATAGATGGTTTGTCAAAGATTTTGTAAAGATAGCGAGGCTATTACATGAGATGACGAGGAAGGAAATAAAGTGGAGTTGGGAAGAAAAGCAGCAGAAAGCATTTGAGAAGTTGAAGAAGAAATTTACAACAGAGCTGGTCTTGGTAATATCAGATCTAGATAGAAAAATGAGAGTAGAGGCAGATGCATTAGATTTTGCTATAGGAGGAGTATTGTTAATGAAGTATGAAGGTAAGAGATGGAGGCCAGTTGCCTATATTTCCAAATCATTGAATGAAGTAGAGAGGAATTATGAAATTTATGATAAAGAGATGTTAGTGATTATTTGATGCTTAGAGACATAGAGGCATTTCTTAGAAGAAGCCAAGGATTAGTTTGAAATATAGATGGATTATAAAAACTTGGAGTACTTCATGAAGGTACAGAAGTTAAATTGAAGACAGGCTAGATGGACCTTATATTTGTTAAGATTTGATTTCACTTTGAAGTATGTGGCTGGCAAGAGTATGGGATGAGCAGATAGTTTGAGTAGAAGAGCAGATTGGGTAGAAGAAATAGAAAGAGATAACGAAAATCAGGGGATGTTAAAAAAGGAGTGGTTAGAGATTAGAGCAATGGATAGGAAACAGTAGTTGATTGAAGAAGCTGAGGAAGAGATAATAGAAAAGATTAAAAAATCAGAAGCAAGAGATGATGAAGTGATAAAAGCAGTAGAAGAAATAAAGAAGGCTAGGGTTAAAGTATTGAGAAATGAGAAATAGCAGATAGAGGATGATTTAATATTGAAAAAAGGGAAGATATATGTGCCGGAGAATGGAAAGCTGAGGTTGGAGATTATTTGGCTTCATTATGATACACTGATAGTAGGACATGGAGGATAGTGGAAGATAGTAGAAATAGTTACTAGGAATTATTAATAGCCAGAAGTTATAAAGGAGGTCAAGTGATATGTGGAGGGATGTGATTAATGTTAGAAGATGAAGAATAGAGCAGAGATGCTGGCAGGAAAATTAAGACCTAACAAGGTACCAGAGAGATCATGGTAGCATATATTAATAGATTTTATTACAAAGTTACCAGTGTCAAAAGACTATGATTCAATCTTGGTAGTATGTGATAGGTTTTTGAAAATATCATACTTTGTGGCAACAATAGAAAAAATAATAGCAGAAGAGTTAGTAAGGTTGTTTAGAGATAATATATGGAAGTTGCATGGGTTGCCAGAGAGTATGATTTCAGATAGAGGACTCCAGTTTATGGCAGGATTAACAAGGGAGTTGAACAAAATGTTAGAGATAAAAACAAAGTTGTCTACAGCATATCACCCACAGATAGACAGACATATAGAGAGGACAAATCAGGAGCTGGAACAGTACTTAAGGATGTATATCAATCACAAACAGAACAATTGGTCAGAATGGTTGGTAATAGCAGAATTTGCATTCAATAAGGTACATACAGTGACGAAGTTATCACTGTTTAAGGTCAATTATGAAAGAGAACTAAGGATAGGCTTTGACATTAGAAAAAAGAGGAAGAACATAAAGGCAGAAGAATTTGTGAAGGAGATGAAGAATAGACATAAGGAGGTAAAAGCAGTATTAGTAAAGTCACAAGAGAAAATGAAAAAACAGGCAGATAGGAATAGGAAAGAGGCAGAGGAGTATAAAGTGGGAGATAAGGTATTAATAAGTACAAAGGATTTTCCAATGGAGTTGATGAAGAGAATGATAAAGAAGTTGACAGAAAAATACATAGGACTATATGAGGTGAAGAAGATTATGTCAGAGAATGTGGTAGAGTTAGAATTGCTAGCATCAATAAGAATACACCTGGTAGTTAATGTAAAAAGAATAGCAAAGTATAGAGAGCAAGTTGAGAGACAGAAGAAGATACCACTGCCATCTATTGAGGTAGCTGGTAAGAAAGAACATGAGGTGGAAAAGATTTTGGATAGATAAGAGAGGAGGGGAAAACCAAAGTATTTAGTGAGATAGAAAGGCTATACAGCAGAAGAAGATACTTAGGAGGGGTTAGAAAATTTAAAGAATGCAAGGGATTTAGTAAAAGAATTTGAGAAGGAGATAAGAGAAGAAGAAGTAAGATGAGTAGAAAAGAGAAAAGGAAAGCAGAAGGCAGTAGAGGTAGAATTGAATCCAGAAGCAGAGAAGTTTAAGAGGAGTGAGTTACCAGGGAAATATACAGCAAGGATTTTGTTTGGATGGGATGATAACAAGTTTGAAGATGAATATTTGAAAAAATTAGAAAGGAACTGGGCAAGATAAAAAGAAAAGGCAATAGGAGAGGGAGAGGTAGGAAGTTCCTCTGGAGTAGGAACCTTAAGAGGGGGGTACTGTTATGGTGTGCTTGGACACTAACATTTTTCTTTTTCTTTGATCTATTTTTCTGTATTTTATATTTCTTTTCTTTTGATTTTATTTTATTTTTATTTGATGATGAAGAGGCACATAACTACAGTTGTATGACATGTTATATGATGTGATGTCATAAAGGCCTAAAATAGACTAGAGCAGGCTGGAGTGGTTTAGATGAATGATGTCAAGGAGCATGTCAACTGTATGGGTACTATATGGTATACATATGGTACACTCATGGACGATATATGGACATTAGGGCAAGAGTAATTATTTGTAGCATGGACCATATGTAACTTATATAAATAGGGTAGCAATCCAGCAGAGACTCCTTGTTGAGTTCTTTTGTGATCCTCACATTGATAGCCTACTAAGAGCTTTACTTATTTGTGTGATTATTGAACTTTGTGTTTAGTAGTTGCCACAACACTATCTACTCCTCTTATTTTTTTTTTATTTAAAATTTTTTCCACCTCCTATTCTTTGACTCTTTTTACTTTAATTGGTTTAACTTTCTCTTTTTTCTGACTCTCCACTTGTTTTCTGTATTGTACTATCTGACTGACATTCATAACTGGATAGATTCTCATTAAGGTTGGTAGTTGTAATTTGACCACATTGGTAGATACTACCTCCTTAATAGTATATGGACCTACATATCAATCTACTAGTTTTCTCACTGGTTTTTCTTTAAATGCTAAGTCCTTTATACTCAATATAACTCTATCCTCCTTCTTCTACTCTTCACTTTATTTTCTCTCCTTATCTGCTTGCATGCCACTTTAGCTTCTTCCTGCACCTTCTTTATTCTCTCTACAAACTCTGTTACTTTTTCTACTTTTCTCTTTTTTCTTATATCTGCTTCCATTCTCAACTTTCTACTATAATTTGCCATAAACAGAGAAATCTTGGTTTTTGAGTGTACTTTATTATTTACCACGAACTCTGCTGATGCTAGCTGTTCTGGCCAATTATTTTGCTTATGATCTATGAAGAATCAAAGATACTATTCTAGTTCTTGATTCATTTGTTCAGTCTGCCCATTTGTTTGTGGATGGAAGACAGTCAATAGCTCTGTCTCAATTTCTAACATTCTGTTCAGCTCCTTTGTCAACTCCACTGCAAATTGTGGTCCTCTGTCTAATACAACACTCTCTAGCAACCCATGTAACTTCCATACATTATCTCTAAACAATCTTGCCAATTCTTCTGCTGTCGTTCTCTCTGTTGCTATCACAAAATATATCATCTTGGACAACCTATCACAGACTACTAAGATAGTATCTTTCCCAGCTACTAATGGTAACTTAGTGATAAAGTCTACCATTAGATAAGTCTACAGCTTCTCTGGTACCTTGCTTAACTTCAACTTTCCTGATACTTCTTCCATTCTATTCTTCATCCTTTAATACATATCATATCCCTCTACATATCTTCCTATATCCCTTGTCACTCCTGGCCACCAATAATTTCTAGTGACCAATTCCATTGTCTTCTATCTACCTCTATGTTCTGCCACCAGTACATTATGATGTAACTGAATTATCTCTGCCCTTAACTCTCCATTCTTTGGCACATATACCTTTCCCTCTTTCAACACCAAATCTCTCTCTATCTCCTACTTGTCTTCTCATAATATCTTCACTTTTGCCTTTTTCATCTCCTTTACTACTTCAACTACTTCTTTGTCCTTACTTCTAGCTTTTTTAATTTTTTCTAGTATATCTATCTCAGGTCCCTCTATTACTACTTCTTTTAAACTATGAATTCAATTGTCTTCAATTAGTATTTGATTGTCATTGTCCTTTTCTACTCTTACTTTCCAGTCTAGTTGTCTACTAAGTTCATTTGTCTTTTTTATTTTTGTTTCTGGAACATGTTTTAAGGTGAAATTGAATCTAAACAAGTATAAGGCCCATTGAGCCTGTCTTTGATTTAACTTCTGTGCTTTCATAAAATATTCTAAGTTCTTATGATCTGTCCAGACCTCAAACTTGAACCTTGTACCCTCTAATAAATGCCTTCAGTTTTCCAACCCCCTTATTACTGCTAGTATCTCTTTATTATGAATCTCATAGTTCCTCTCTATCTCATTGAGAGATTTTAAGAGGAATGCTACTGGCCTCCATCTTCTATCTTCACACTCCATAGATAATACTCTTTCTGTCACATAGTCTAAAGCATCTACTTCTATCCTCATTTTTTTATTTAGATCTAGTGCTGCTAACACTGGTTCCTTTGTAAATTTTTCTTTCAACTCCCTAAACATCTCTTCTTGTTTCTCCATTCATTTCTACTTCTGATCTTTTCTCGCTATATCATGCAATGGTCTTGCTATAGTTGTAAAGCCCTGAATAAATTGACAATAATAATTCACCAATCCTAAGAACTTTTATGCATCTTTGACATACTTTGGTGTCAGCCAATCCAATACACCTTTCACCTTCTCTTCCTCCATCTTTATTCTTTCTGGTCCAATTACCACTCCTAAAAATCCCACTTCTCTCACCTTCTACTTGCACTTCTCTGATTTTACATACAAATCATTTTTCTCCAACCTTTTTCTTATTTCTGCTACCAACTCATTATGTTCTTCTTCATTTTTCATCCCAACTATTACATTGTCAATAAATGCTACCAATTTTCCTGTATTTATCAAGTCCCTTAGTAATTTATTCATCATTGCCTGGAAAGTTGCTGGTGAATTTGTTAACCCAAAGAACATGACTGTGGGTTCAAATGACCCCTCAGGAGTTGTGAATGCCACCTTCCACTTGTTTTCCTCCTTGATCCTTATATTATTATATTTCTACCTTAAGTTCATCTTCATAAATACTTTCTTTATACCAATATATTTTCTATAACATCTGAAATTAAAGGTAAATGATAATTATTTTTCACTGTCTATTCATTCAAATATCTATAGTCCTATACTATTTGCCTCTTTCCATTTTTTTTTTCTACAAAGAATACTAGTGCTATTTGAGGCGACTTTGAAAGTTTAATATATATCTTCCTCAATTGTTCATTGATGAACTCACATACCTCTTCTCTCTCTTCCCTTGACAATGAATATACTTTTTCTTTCTTCAGTATAAATCCCTCCTTCATATTAATAGTATGATTCCAGATTTTTCTTGTGGGTATCTGCTCTGACTGTTTCCTGCTGAAGACTTTGATCCACTTATGGAACTTCTCCAGAACTAGCTTTTTCTTTCTTATCCCAAATCTCCCATTCCTCAGCTATTCTTTTCACTTCTATTGTCTTTTTCTTTTTTTGCTTTTTCTTCTTGTTTCTTTTCTGCCTCCTCTTTTGCTTCTTCTTCCTTTTACTTTTACCACTCTGATTTTTCCTGCTTTGGTCTTCACTGCTTCCCGTACTCCTCTGGACACCTCGTCATTTTCACCTTTCCTATCCTCCAATCAATTTCCAGATTGTGGTGAGCTAGCCATGGCATTCCCAAAATTACTTTCCACTTCTACCTTCCAGTCATATTTATCTCTGTTCTCTCTCTGTGTCTTTGGTAGTAAATGTTAATCTCTACCATATGCTTAATTGGTCCTTTCTTGTTCAAGAAACCATCCATATTTCTTATATATATAGGCCTTTCTATCTTCTTTAGCTTGAACCTCTGCTTTCTCACAAATTCTGAACTTATTACTAGCCCTATTGCACTACTGTCTAACAACACCTCTACTGTAATCTCTTCTTGCATATCTATCCTCTCTAATCCTATCTTCACTATAACTTCTCTTAAAAGGTCCTCTTTATCCAAATTGTATGTAGATATATTATCCACTACTTTAGAGAGCATTACAAATCTGTTACTACTACTGAGATCTAATTGGGACCCATTAGACCTCTGTCCCTATTTAAATTATTGTTATTGTCCTTTGTCTCTATTCTTCTATTCATACCCATTCTTCTATTTCTGCAATTCCTCATTATATGTCCAAATTCTCCATAGCTATAACAATTTTTGTTTTTTCTCCTGTCTATATCCATAGTGTATGGGTTCCTTTGAGGAAACCCTACCCTCTATTGAGGAGTCACCATTACTGTGTTTGTTTTCTCCACTCTCTCCATTGGAGCTGATACTGTTGTTGCTTGCTGAGAAGGCATTTTCTGTCTTCTCTGCCATACTTGTGGTTATAGTATCACTTGTCGCTGTTCCTGCTACCTAGGGACTGATCCCCTCTGTTCTTGTTATCTTCTCAATCTTTTCTCTTCTCTTTTACTCTCCCTCCAATACCTATCTAAATTAGTGGCACATTCATACCACTGTTCTATACTTGTTGGAGGCCTTTCTGCCTCCATCAACTTCCTCCTGATTATCCCATTTATTCTTCTCCTAAACTCTTCTACTAATGGCCTCTCTTTGTATTCACTGTCCCTTGTTGCTCTTTGGAATTCTTGCACAAACTCCTTCATCATTCTTTCTCTCTGTTCTAATTTCTTTAGTTCTACTACTTTCACTGACTCCTCATCTCCTTCTCCAAATTTTCTCTTTATTGTTGCTAAAAATTTCTCCACTAATTCATACTCTAATAACCCCTCTTCCAGATCTTCTAATATATTCTCCTTCCAGATGTCTGCCAATCCTCCCTACATATATGACAAGATCCATTGGATCTGTTCCTCTACTGCTACCTCTCTTATCTTCATCCTTATATATAGTCTACAAGCTATTATGAGCCCTGAGACTTTTGATGAGGTTCCATCAAATATTTGTGGCCTAGCCACCTTTGTACTTGCTATCCCACTTCCTGCTGCTCTTTCCGCTACTGCTCTTCCTGCAAGCAAGGCCTGTATTTGTGCCTACATTGCTGCCAACTGCTCTTGTTGCTGTCTGATGATTGTATTTAAGTTGTGTTGACTCATTGTGTTATAAGAGGGAAGAGAATCAATTGGTAATGGTGATAATGATAATGATATGGGTGGTGGTATAAGTGGTGATAATGTATATAATGGAAGAGCAGAATCTGTGCTGGTCTTGCTTTCTAATTTGTACTCTGACAAGGAAATTTCTGTAAGTGATAGCAGGCTCTCTTCTTATCCTACCTACATGTTCTACTGACTACTTCTGACTACTGCCCTAATTGAATTTGTAAACAATTTTGATTTAAGAAGGTCATTCTACTCTAGATAGAGCCTAAAGAGCATTTGCCATTTCTCTGTGTGTACAGACCACAAGTAGGCACTATAACACAAGGCTTCTATTATGAAAACTATCTAACACATCTACACAAGATGTTACATCTACCTGTACCAGTAGGCTTTGATACAACTAAACAGCTAGGCTTCTCCTACCTAACTAGTATATCTCTTGAGTCTAGGGTCTAGCTATGTCTTCTTGACCAAAAGGTATTATAAGACGAAGGTGTGGACAAACTTTGGTAGGGTTAGGATTAGGATAGAGATAGGACAGTATTATTATTATTAGTCTACAATGGAAAAAGGGCACATGACCTGGAAGTCATGTGAGATGATGTTATAGGCCTAGAATAGTCTAGAAGGATTTATGAGGCTAGAAGAGCCTAGACAATAATGTTAGGGAGCATGTTCACCACATTGCTACCACATGGTCAACACATAGATGTTAGAGCAGGATGCATAGTCTTGCATAGTCACTGTGGAGTAGACATGAAATAGACATGAGGCTTTTAGGGCAGGAATAGAAGTAGGACATTATTATAGCACAGACCATATGTAATTTATATAAATAGGGTAGCAATATAGCAAAGGCTCCTTGTTAAGTTCTCTTGTAATCTCCACTACTAGATAGCCAACTGAGAGCTTTGTTGAAGTAAGCAAACTACAAGTGCTATTCTAGCAAGTGGTTGCTATAACAAAAGACAGTGTTGTCCTTTAGTCAAGGATGATAAAAGAGTAAGTGAGAGAGGGTTCTGTGTTGGATAGTCTCAGGAAAGAAAATCAAGTTCTAATATTACAAATTCAAAACCTTAGAGTTGGTTAAGAAAGTGAACCTTGTATTGGGTTAACATAAGAGAACTCAATAGAGAGCTTTGTACAAGATAGTCTACCTTATATACTAAAACCACATGATCTGTGCTGACTACTTCTAGCTTACCCTAAACAGCCATATATTCGTCTTAAGGTCAACATGTGTTGCACATGTTATATGACATCATCCTTTCAGTATCTTTTATATTCTTCTATATATCTCATGACTTGTAACTGTTACTGTAACCATGTCATCTTAATGTGATAGTGTGATCTTGTCACTCTAACCCTAACACTAGTTCTAAAGATAGAATAAAAGGAAAATAAATCTAAAAGAAAGTAGAAATGAAAAAGAAAAAGAAAATAATTAAAGTTCACTGCTTTTAGCTTTAATAAATAGCTAACTTCATCACTACTCTTTTCAAGCTCATTAGCTTTACCAACTATTTCTTTTAGGAAATCCATATTAAGTTGACATTTACTTCTATTATCTACTCTGACTCTGTCTTTACTATAGAAGATATACTGAGGGCTTTAGCTCTCTTTCAAGTCACTAATATGGATGAGATTACCAGGAAAAACTGATAAGGATATCTGGTCCAGCTTTAGTCTTTGCTAACTATCATAAAACTATTACTTTTCAAATTACTAGTAATTAGAACTCTACTTCTTAGATTGCTGAACTTAATTTCTTCTACATTAGACTCTGTGAAAACAATTATGACATTTCTTTAGTTCTGAGAGCTGTAATTTCTCTATCTACTATTTTTCACTTTTAGAATTTCATTTCTATCTTTCTTTTCTTATTCAATACTTCTATTTCCAATTTTACTTGGAACATCATTTAATTTGCTATTTAGACAGAATTTTCTAAGTAGACTAATACTGCTGATACTAGTCACTTATTTGTGATATCTGAACCTTAGGTGTACTCTCAGAGGTTTAGGAGTGATTCAGAAGTTCAATAATAATGACAATGATAATTAAAATCAAGACAGATAATAAAGGATTGATGATAATTAATAAATGATGTTGTTAAGTCTGAGGTCTAATTCTCAGATATATAAAATAGTAATGGTCTGTATGCAAGCTGTTTCCATCACATGATCAAAACTTATACCTGATAGGGGCTGTCATTTGTTATAGCAGATATTAGGCTAATTTTAGAAGATAACTAATTATGTCACTATATTGATATGCTTGTATCTCTATCAATAATTTTTGCTTTAGGATATAATATATATTATCAGAAACAAATTAATAAGCACTTTCCAATACAAGTTTAATTGTGTGAATTTGTTTAGCTGTTCATGAGATATTAACAAACAAAGCTTTCACAGTTACTGATGGCCTAATATCTAATTTATTTGTTGTTGCTTTTGTACATCCTATATATGTGTGGATAGTCCTCATTTGGGGCTTTCCAGCACAACTTAGTTTGTGAAAATCAGTCCACTGGTTGTGGAAATACAAGCTAAATAAAGTTTGTGACAGAGTTATATGAAGCCTTGTTGGGTTTGGGAATAATGACTGTGGATGATATTTTGAAATAAGATAGCCAATAACCTAAATTAATACATGTGTTAGTGATATCAATCAGTTTGATAATACATTCTTTATTCTTGATAATTTTCTTGAGATGTCTCCAAGACAGTTTGTCTAGTCTAGGAGTTGAAGAATTGTTGTATTTTTTGATGATGTTGATGAGCTCCTCTTTTGAGAAAGGAACCTACTTTGTTATTTCTTTATTGGGGATTTCTTCCAACAGATTGATATCAACTTGACAATTTTGAGTGGAATTGAAAGACTTGTGGAGTGCTTCCCATAAATTGTCTAATTCAATGCAGGGTTGACCATTGTATTGAATGGCTTTAGTAGCTGGAAGTTTTCTCTTTTTGATCCAGTTCATGAGTTCTCAAGGACTGCAATTTTTATTGGCAATCTCATCAATTTTTCTGTTAAAAAAGTTTTGTTTTGTCTTCTTAACAGTTTCTTTGAATTTTTTCCAGTCTTCAAGTTATTTGGACTGTTTGTACATGTTAAGATCCCTGTAACAATTATTATCCCACCAAGTTTTAGAATTCTTCATAATGTTGATGATCTTGGAGTATTTGTGCCATATTCTATCAATATTGTTGGCAAATAACTGAATAATAGCCTCAAGAGCATCAACACTTAGCAAGGATTCTATGTTGAGACTCTTAATAGAGTTAATGAGTTTGTTGATAAAGTGAGCTTCCTCTTCACTGTTCTTGATTAAAGATTACTTTTTGGTTTGAATGCATTTCTTAAGGATAGACATATTGATAGTAATAGGGGTATGATCAGATGTTAATCTCCAGTTAGAGTGAATACAATGATTGTCATGTTCAGATGAGTTTGGGTATAAAAACACAAGGTCCAGAACTGAATTCAAATCTTGGGCATTGTCAGAGTACCTAGTGGGAAAAAATTCAGTAGGTTTGAAAAGCTCTAAATGAAAAAAGTTAGTGATATCAAAAAGAGTGTCTTTGTGAGAAGAATGATATAGGAAATTCAGATCCCAAAAACTATCTCTAATATTAAAATCTCTAGTCATAATAAGGACATTGTTAATATTGACTTTAGTATTCTTGAAATACTTCAAAGCCATTTGAGACAAATCAGAATATATATTGATTAGAAAGTAAATTAAACTACAATTGAAAAAGAAAATGCAAGAAATGTCTCTATGGTTAAGAATGTTATTTCAAAGGGAAAAATATAGAGAAGAAATACAAATATTGATGTAAGTGATGACTCTTGGAAAGTCGCCAACTTGCAAAGAATTCCTAGAAAACATAGACCAGTTTGGATAATTGGAGACTCCTACTAATTCTTCCTCTTTGCAGCTACAAGAACTTGGAATGGATTATATAACCAACTAAGATGATTCTTGGATGAAAATTATATCAAAATATAAGTGCATTTTGAGGATAATATTGATAACAAAGTTGTTCTTGTGAACATTCTGTAAGTAGATCTTGATGTTTTCTAAAATCATGATTAGACACCACTCACAGCTGAGCAAATCAAGTTACTTCTGCTTTCATGAAGTTTCTGTTGTTTTTTGTTGTACCAGTCACAGTTGAAGCAATACTTCCAGAAGAGACAAGTGTTCAAGTTTGCTTAATGATTGTCTCAACAATTGGAGCATTTGAATGAGTGAGGGCATAGTTTACCTTTCTTGGTCTTGAGTCTTAGAAAGTTTGTTTTCTTGTTTGCTTTGTAATACCATGCAAATTGATAATGATGTTCAGATTTATAAGAACTACTGTATTTAACACATTTTGTCTTTTGAATTCTGCACAAAAAGATAGAATATCCCCACTTCTAGCAGTTCTTGTACTGAAGGACACCAGAGTTTATTTTTATATCTTTGATGGTAGTAATGTAGCTTCTTATGTTGAAGTACCTGTTGATCAGTCCTTTTACTTGACTACTACTTTGGACATCCTAGATGTCCACCAAAATAATGGCCATGTTCAACTTGGAGGAGACTTTGATAATGTGTGGCTTAGATGCCAAAGCAATTTTGTTGAAAATGTGGTTTTTCTTGATGATATCTTTAACCATACTTGAAGTAATGGGGGTAATTATATTTTCTTGAAGATATGGAATGTTTATAATTTTAGAATTGAACTTAGACTGGAGGAGCCTTAGAACTTCAACTCTATTTGTGTTGATGCACTCAGTATTCTTCACATAATTTTTGATCATCTGAAGGTCTGAGGATGAAGTGACTTTATTAGTCATAATAATTATACCTCTGGAATTAGATCGAACAAAATCAACTATAACCTCTATCTTGTTGTTTTTTAAAGCTCTGTTTAGATTAGTAATATGAACACTGCTTTTCTCCATAAAATTCTTCTTGTTAATATTGTTTATGGAAATGATAACCTGTTTCATAAACAGGTCTTTTGTAGTCATATTAGTCCACGGTTTGGGCTTACCATTGTCTTTGATAATCTTCTGAATGTTATCAATGTTTTTTGCTTTAAGAGAGGAAAAAAATTCTTTGATTTTGAGGACATTCTCAGTGTTGCTGCCTGTCTTGGAAGCTTGAGCATATAATCTTTCTAGACTAGCTTTAGCCTGGGATGATTTTTGTATCTTAAAAAATTTAGAGATATCGTTGACCTCTTTAGGAAATTTAGTGGGAATAGAGGGGATAACTACTTAATGTTAGCTGGTTTGTTATTTTCTTTTTCCTCTTTCTTACTATGTTTAACAGAGTTTGTTTTCAGGGTGCAATGGTACAATATTTTTTGCCTAAAGATGTTATTATAACTATTAGTGACAAGAAAATCCCATCTAGATTTATAGATGGCAGAAACAAATTTCCAGGCAGCTTCACCAATATCTTCTAAATCCTTGATATTGTTGGATTTGGATAAATCAATTTTCTTGTTTTTAATATACTTGGCCATACAGATGAGAGAATTCTTGATGTTATTGGCATTAGAGGGGAGATGCTCTAAAAAACTATGAAGAGAAATATAATGAAAATTACCATTCCATAACTCAGGTTCAGTAGGCCAATCAGGGTCATATGGCAGTTGAATGTTAATGATATCATTATTAACATGAGAGGCATTGCAAGTGTTAAGGGCTAGTGTCTCATTTAAAACATGTTGGGGTTTTTGAGAGAGAGTAGGGTCAGTTGCCATACTGACACAACTTTTACCTTGACTGTCACTTTTGTAAGACAACTGAGAGCTGTCAACAGGTTTCTTGAATTCTTTGTCAGTGAGGTCATTGTTAATGACTATTCTTTCATGATATGGAATAGAAGAAATGCTTGAGGATATAGAGATGCTTCTAGATGAGACTTTGTTAGAGGAAGGGGATCTCCTAATATCATCACAATTGTCAACTTTGTTGATGTCCATCTCCATAACAGAAGGTAAAGGATTTATTTGAACAGTAGATGATATAAAAGCTAAAGAAAGAAATTGTTTATTCCCTAAGTCTCTATTAGGTACTACTATGTAAGATAGTGGTATAAGAGAAAGAAGGGATTGATATTATATAATATCCAGTAAAAAGGCTAATACTCAATTATTGTTGATAGTAATAGAAGTAGAATAGATATTTTATCTCTTACAGGTAAATTAGGTAATTTGGCTATTACTGGCTACTTGTATCAGAGTTCAAGATGATAGACTTAGTTTATTTTTATTTTTTTATTTGGAACTTAAAGTTAGGATTATAAGTGTGATATTACAACCATCATATACTATGACAAAGATGTCACATATATGTCATGCATGTCACAGTCCCACAATCATGTAATACATAAAAGGATATAAAAGATTCCAGAACAATGATATCATATAATATATTTACTATATGTTGATCTTATAAATATATAGTCTTTAGAGTAAATTAGATATAGTGTTGTATAGACCACTAGTCTAGTGTATATAAGGTAGATACATTGTATTTGGAACTATATTGAGTTCACTTATATAAATTTTATACAAAGTTCCTTTTTTGACTACTTACTAAGTCTTAAGTTGTAATAACTTGGTATATCTTGCAAAAAAAGAGGAAGTAGAGAAAATTACTAACAGATATTTAAAAACAATGGCTTGAGTCTTGTTTTGAGAAGTTGAAATTGCTTAAAAATAAAAGTGTTTATAAAATTATAAATTTCTATAAGAAATAAAAAATAATTAAAAATTACTAGGTATTTAATATGAGATCTATTAGTCACTTCAGATCTTGACTTGTTGTAAAAGTATTTTCTCAGATTGAAGATATTAACTTTGATGAATTATTATCTCTAGTTATCTACTATGAGATTATATGTCTATTTTTGGCTATAATTACTCTTGAGGATTCTAGCATTGATATTAAAACCCTTTATCTATATGGCAATCTAGATGAGAAAATTTATATAAAGTAGTCTAAAAGTTTTAGGCTATCTGACAAAAAGAAAGTTTGGAAACTTTACAAAATATTGTATAGTCTTAAGTAAGCTGGCTTATCTTAGTAGTGTATAATAATAAAGTTTATATTGATTCTAAGTTAATAATGTTTGCTTTATGGATCTGAAAAGTTCATTACTTTTCTCAGAGTTGAAGCAAAAATTTATAATGAAATAAAAATGTTATAACCTTAAAAAGACTAAAGAGTTTCTTAAGATGCAAATAAGTTGTAATTGCAAGGATCAAAAGATCTTAGATAGAGTTCTAGTATACTTTAACATAGTAACTAATTTAACAAGTATACTACTACCACTAGGCTATGTGTTTAAATCCAATAATAAGTAGTATAGCCTTAGTTTCTGTTAAAAGTACTAGTAATTAGTCAGATCTCTGAGGTATTTGATGATTAACTTGTATACTGATATAGAATTTGTTATAGTCAAGCTTGCCTAATAGATAGTAATTTTCTCAAATAATTATTATTGAGCTAGGTTATATCTCTATAAATATTTGCTTAATCCTCATAAGTATCAAATTATTTATAATGGACTTAGCAGTGAGTTTGTTGTGGCATATTCTATGATAAGATCTAGAATCTTATAAATTTGTATCTAGTTACTTTACTCTCATAACTTGTAGAGTAATATTCTGAATGAGCCACTAATAAAAGATAGTAGCTCTGTTATTACCTGAAGTTGAATATATAGCTTTCTCTAATTGTAGCTGTTAGCTTGTTTGATATTCTAACTTCTTATCTCTATAATAATAACCTTAGTTTACTTTTCTGAAGTTTCAATCTTATATAAGAGCTTTGAGAAGTGTTCTAAATATATTGATATCTGTTACTACTATATAAAAGACTTAATTGAAAATAAACAAATACTTGATTTTGTATTAGAGTCAAAGATAATGGACTCAATTTCTTTTACTTTTATCTTTAGTTTTATGACTGTCATAATAGTCACAGTCATATCATTACATGACATAGAGAAAAATGTAAAAGATATAAGGAAATATACTTCTTCAACTTAATATTATTGTTAAAGCCTATTCACAGTATTTTCTTTTATAACCCTATTACTTCCTACTACTCTCTATAGAGCTCAAACTCAACTACTGTCTATATTATTTCCTATCTACTATTCAGAGTGATTTCTCTCTCTTTCTAGGCTAATATTCTAGATGTTTCTACTGAAAACACTCTAATTATATTGTCTTTATTTTTTTATATAAGCTAATCCAGAAGATTAGAATATACTTTATAGTTATATAAGATATCTGTTATCTTTAAGAACCTTACATTATTCTCTTAGGTTCTTTTAGAGATAAGTAGTGTAATTACAATATATTGTGTTAATAAATCTTAGACTTTTCTAAATATTGTAAAAATCCATGAAATCCTCTAAACCTTGCTAGTTACCCTAATAGGAGGATCTAGAACAAGTGATAGTATATAGCATGGTTATTATATATTGGTCTTATATATGATATATGGTATTTAGAGTAGGTTAGATGTAGCCAAGTATAGACTATCAACTTAGCATATAAGATAGATAATTTTGTATTAAAATTTTTATCAAATTCTTTTCTATACAGAGTTTTTCTTTTATCTAATTCTTTGGCTTAAAACATAATATTAAAACTCAATTCTATCTTTAAAACTACTTAACATAGAGCTTTTTCTACTTTTTTTCTTTTACTCTCTCATTATTCTTAGCTGAGGACAATATTATCTTTAGTCAAAAAGAATTGCCAAGCATTAAGTATAAGAGATATACTAGTTATACAGGAAAAGCCTAGCCACATATAATGCATTCAAGCCTACTAGTGTATTGCAGGTATACCAATCTTGTAAGGAAATTAGTCTTGAGGATTTGTAAGTACTTAGGAACTCTAGATGATATTTGGATAAAGTATTCTACTGTTACACCACTACTATATATATTATAGTAGAATAGTCCAAACAGATAGTCTGTATACTTGACTGATTAATATCTATAATTATAATTAACTAAATAAATATAGTACTATTATAGCAGACTAAACAATAGGAATTAGAATAAAATAGAGTATTAAGCATAGTTCATACTAGGAGGTAAAAGTCTGCAGGGTTGGCTTAGAAATGCATAGAGTATGTAAACTTTGTAAAAAGAGCTTGGTAATATAAACTTGTAGAACAACCTTGGCTTTAGCTTATGTGCTGTGCTATCTGTCTATTGCATGGTCATAACTTCAGAGGAATAAATGAAGTCTGAGATGGAGATGTGTGCTAATTTAGTACATTGCCATTGAATACTGGAGATCAAGTTCAATAAGAGTTATCTTTGTCAGTTATCAGACTAGCAAATTACAGTGTAACTACTAGCTTTATATATAAGTTAGATATATAGAAGATACTTGGAGTTTTAGTATATTGCCTCCAGTAGAGGTTTCAGTAGTGAGACATTAATGGTAAGATAGGAGAATCCTACTATAAAAGATTGAGTTTGATGAATTATTTCTATTATAGAAGATTAGATATCTAAATTGTTATATCACTACTATGGGAATGTATTGCATAAAGATAGGCTTGTTTTGTAAATTGTTATAATGACAGCATTATTACAAGGACATATTTTTCCAAAAAACCCATAATGGTGCCTAGGTCAATAATATATAAACAAAAGAGAAAAAAAATTACCTTTCTTTTATATCATCATGTCTTCCTTTCCTTCTTTCAACATTTTCCAAACTAATACTCAAATGCTTGAACAACAATACTAGGAAATATAGTAATGACATGAAGAGGAGCAAAAGCTTCAGGCCCACCTAGAAGAGATGGCTAAAGCTCACTATATTGAGCTAGCTATGTAGAAAGTGAGAAAAGTTGCCAAGGCCAAGATATGAGGGAAGGCTAAGAAAACAGAGACTTATAGAGAAGAAGAAAAAGAAAAAATGGTTGGAGTATCTAAAAAAGCTCCAGAATAAAGTTTTGGCTGAGGATACTACTGTTTTGGAGAGCACTGAGACTTCCTAGGTTGTGGAAGCCAAATAAAAAGAGGTTACTAATATTTCCTCAGAAAATAAGACAAAGTGATGGCTCTTTAAGAAAAAAAGAAAAGTAACTGAGAAGGTACTATAGAGATGCTACAATCAAGATAGAGAAAGATAACCCCTATAAGAGATGCATTCATACTAAATAAGACTGCTTGATATACAACTCAAGATGAGTACAGAATTTTATTTTATTTTTTAATGATTTTTTTCTTTAGTCACTCCCTTACATATATTAGATACATTGTTATCAAGCAATGGTATATTCTCCACACCAACACAATTACTCCAGCAATAGTCCCTACTTATAGTAGGATATTAAGTGTTATCAAAAAGGTACTTTGGAGCCTTGTTACAGAGTACTGTGGCATTGGAAAGTTCTTATAGAACTTGGTGGAGAGCTAGGAGAGGAATATGGCCCAATTAGCAAGAATTGTGACCACAGTTGATTGGAGATGGGATTTAAAGGAGAATTCATAAAGTATCAATAAAGAAAGCAAGAAAGAAGATAAAAAAGATAAGGATTCTAAAGAAGGGCTTAAGAAAAGTCAAGACAAGGCTTTAAAAAGAACTTTGTCATTAGCCTTTTATTAATATTAGCTTTGTTTTATCTGAATATTATTAATGAGATTTTTTCTTTGTCTATAACTGTGAGTAAGAAAACTATGAGATAGCTAGGAAATAAAAGTGAAATCAAAATATGAAAATTTGATAATAAAAACAACCTCATGAAAGATACATAGAGGCTGAGGTTAAGTTGAAACAGACAGAGTATGCAGCATGATCATGACAATGGAAGTAAACTAGGCTTAGTGGAATATGCAATATGGAAATTAGATAACAAGTCAATAGCATGAGTGAGTTCAGATATGGAGATTTACTCTAATTTTATCTTCAGTGTCTTTATACTCTAGCCAAATCACCTTGTATAGAAGCTTATATGTCTATTGACAATCAATTTTAGAGTCTATTATCTAAGAGATTTCATACTTAGTTTTTCTATTGATTATGACTGGTACAGGGACTAGTTGTATTCTCTTAGGGAAAGAATTGGATATGGTAGATTCAAGTATAGATATATAGAAAACTAAATGGACAGAGCATATAGACTTTGAAAGGTAGAGGGTAAATAATAGTATACCAAGCTAGGAAATGATTTTGTAAAATTCAAGATATTTTTTGATGAGTTTTTTTAAAGGCTAAGTGATTTTGAAAAACTGAGCCTTAACAAAGACTTTATCACCTACTTTGAAATTAGATGCAGGAGAATATCATGCATCAGCAAACTTCTGATAACATTATTGGACTATGGAGATCTTAGCTTTGAGGGTATTCTATAATTCATTGAAGTCTATAGCAAAGTTGTGGGCTCAAGAGAGAGTAATATCATGTTTCAGATGATATCTCTTATTAGTGAAGAATGGAGAAACACTGGTAGTAGTACTTAGAGTATTATTGTAAGCAAATTCTGTAAGAGATAGAAGTTTGGACCAGTTATCTTGCTAATAATTATAGTATACATGGAGGTATTGCTTAAGGGTCTAGTTTATGTGTTTAGTTTATCCATCATCTTCAGAGTGATGGCCTAAAGTAAAATAAAGCCACATGTCTAAAGTAGTACCTAACAAATAAAAAAAGTTTGACACAAACTCCAAACCTCTGTTAGAGGTAACATGGGAAGTGTTGTAGCAACCACTCACCGGAATGGCACTTGTGATATGCTTACTTCAGCAAAGCTCTTAGTTGGCTATCTAGTAGTGGAAATTACAAGAGAACTCAATAAGGAGCCCTTGCTGCATTGCTACCCTATTTATATAAGTTACAGATGGTCCATGCTACAATAATGTGTCTACCTCATGTTTACTCCACAATGACTGTGCAAGACTGTGCATCCTGCCCTAATGTCCATGTGTCTCACATATGGTAGCAATGTGGTGTACATGCTCCCTGACATTATCATCTAGGCTCTTCTAGCCTTATAGACCCTTCTAGACTGTTCTAGATCTATGACATCATTTCACATGACTTCCAGGTCACATGCTCTTTTCCCATTGTAGACTAATAATAATACTACTGTCCTATTTCTGTTCTAACCCTAACCCTACCAAAGTCTGTCCATACTTCTATCTTATAATAGGAAGGAATATTGTGTTCAGGGAATATATAAAGAATAAATAGACATAATGGTGTTATGAGCAGGAATAAAGATCACCTGCTTAGTAAGCTAGTTAACTATGACTAGAATAGTATCAAATTTAGAGAGTGATGGAAATTTCTTGATGAAGTCTATAGAGATGGAATTCCATAGTTATTTGGGAATAGAGAGTTGTTTGAGAGATTTGTAAGACTTGTGACATTGTGGCTTAGATCACATACAAGTAATATAGTACTTGCAGAATGATTGTACATCAGTGCAGAGGCTAGGCCAGGAATATCTGCAGTAAAATAGTTCTAGTGTTTTGTTCTAACCAAAATGGCCAGCTAAAATGTGATCATGACTATACTGGAGAATACATGTGTGGAGATTACCAACAAATGGTATATAGATTTTGTTATTAAGACAGAGAAAGCTATTGGGGTCTATAGATCATCAGCCATCTACAGAGATGTGTTTTGTAGCAATTAGGTCACTAGAAAGGACCAAAAAGATATCTCAGTGCAAAGTGTCCAGATCAACAACTATAGTTGCATAAAAGGAAAAAAAAAGACAGTAGCTTATATAAAGGCTATAAGATTGGTTTGAAGTTGTGAGGGTTAACTGTGGTGTAGTCAGTATTCTCTTTATTAGGGTAGATATTCCACTGTCTAGTGAGAGCATCTTGTTTGGTACCAAAATAACCAGGGCAGAACTTGATAACAAGGTTGAACTGAAAGAGGTACTTAAACCACTACACTTGTCTTTAGGTTAACATCTTGGTAGTAAAAAAATACTCAAGGTTTTTATAATCCATAACAATATCAATGGGATAGGCCAGACCCTCTAGACAGTGTTATCAAATTTTGAAAGCCTTAAAAATGGCAAGTAATTCCTTATCATATGTGTTATAATTTAACTTTGCTATGGTAAAAGTGTGGAAGTGAAAAATGACCAGATAAGCTTTGTTTTCTTCATTTACAATAAAAAAGATTGCAGTGAGAGTATAGTCCAAAGTATCAGTTTCCACTATGAGTTGAGCATTGGAAATCCAGTATATAAGGATGGGAGTAGAGATGAATGCCTTTTTTAGGGAGTTGAAAGCATCATGACAGAAGGAATCAAACTTCTAGGAAATGTCCTTCTAGGTAAGACATGTTAATGGAATGATAATGTCTGATTAGTTGAAGATAAACTAGTGATAGAAGTTAGCAAAACTTAAGAAGAATTGAATATCCTTGACTTTCTTGGGCTCTAGCCAGTTTTGAATAATCATTAAACATGGTAAGCCCAAAAGGAGAAAGGATGTATCCCAGATACTCTACTAACTAAGAGTAGAATTTGTATTTCTTTGCTTTGGCATAAAAACCAGCCTTACAGAGATGCTTGAGTACTTTTTTAACATGTTAGCAATGTTTGGATATGTTATTTGAGTAGATGAGTATATCATACAGATAGATCATAATACAGACATCCAAAAGATTGGAGAAGAGGTCATTCATAAATTGTTGAAAGGTTATAGAAGTATAGGTAAGATTGAAAAATATTATAGATCATTTGAATGATCCATAATGTGTCTTAAAAGTAGTCTTCCATTCATCACTGTTGGCTGTACAAACCAAGTAGTAAGTATGGTGAAGATCTATCTTTGTATATACTTGAGCTTTGCAAGATAAGTCTTATAGATTAGAAATGAGTAGAAGTAGATAGTGATTATTTTAGAGATATAGTCAAGATTATAGAAGTCAATGCAGAGGCATAGTAAACCATCTCTCTTCTTGATGAATAAGACTAGTACACCATGTGGAGAGGAAGTTGGTTGAATAAAACCCATATTGAGATTTTCCTTAATGAATTCCTTTAGAGCTTCTTGTTTAAATGCTGAAAGAGAGTATATAGAGCTAACCAGAGGTTAAGTACCTTCTTTCAGGTTAATTTGGAGGTTATAAGGATGATAAGGAGCAAGTACTTTAGCCTTGGTAAATTCATGATACTCAGAAGGGACAATGAAAAGGTTAGGAGTTTCTGCAAGTTTTATAGAGTTGGTCTGAATGTTTGAAGAGCAAAGATAAAGTTAAAACTTGTTAGAGTCCAGAAGTTTTGATGCATACATAAATACTACTATATCAATGATAGTGATGTTAGGTCACTTAGAGATAAATATAGAGATCTCAGGTACAGGTATAGAAACTGTGAAGTCTGATAATTGTAAAGAGGTGTCAGGGAATGATGGAGGTACCAATGGTATATTAGCTATAATGTAAGAGAAAGTAAGATTTTCTTACAAAGATAGATGAAAGTTTATTGAACTATTTATCTAGTTAACTAGTGAATTGTGTTGGGTAAGCTAGTTATATCTAAGGACTAAAGAGCAGAAAGAGTTAAGTGGAGTGATATAGAAGTCTAGATTCATATAATTACCAGTGAGGAAAATTATGGGCAAGTTAGTAATTTCAGAGATAGTACTATTTGATAAACCATTAAATAAGTAGAGATCAACCAAAGAGATTGAAAATGTCTTCAAGTGGTAAGTATTCACAAATTTTGAGTTTACAAAGCAATGGGTAAACCTGGAGTTGACTAGAGCTTAAAACAGGATTTGATTAAGATAGTTCTGACTAAAGATCAAGGAAGAAGTAAGAGAGACAAAAAGGAAATGAGAATCAAAAGAGTGAATATATTAAGTCAAATGGGACTTATTACTACACAGAGAAGTTCAATGTAACCCTCAGTCTATGTGAAGTCTTGGGGTTGTTCTCTATTTTTCTGAGAGTTTCTCAAAAATAGCTACTAAAGCACTACAGCCTTTAGAAGTGACTATAGACTGTTTCTTGGGACAAAAGTTCAACTTATAGTTCTCTGTACTACAATAGAGGTATAGGTTATTTTTGAAGTACTTCTTATACTTGTTACTAGTCAACTTGATATTGTTAGCTAACTTGGAGGAGAGGTCTATCTATAGAGATTTAGATTATTTCTTGGGAGTAGATGACAATGTGTTGGAAGGAGATGATGTAATAGATGAAGCTGCTAGGGATATATTTGCTTTGTCTTAGGAGGCTACAGTATTACCAGTATAGGAAGCCTTATCTTACTTTTGGGAGTGAGACTTGAGAGCCTTCTTTTCTGCTTACCTAGTACAATAGCATTTGCAGTTACATTTCTAATAACAATGATCAATGGTTATTGTTAAAGTATACATATCCTGGAATGAGGTAGGTTTACTTTGTTCTCAGATGAAAACAGAATTCTAGATCTGACTGAGAAGCCATTAGTAATAGTGATGACATAAAACACTATTTCTCCAACATAATTGGAAGACATAGTATATGAAATTCACATTGTAAGTGGAGATCTTATTGCTGTACTTTATGCAGAAGTTATTCAATATAGTAGCTAATTTACCAATGAAGTTCAGAAGACTAAAGTATTGATGTAATTTATTAACAAAAAGGTTCTAGTCAAAGAACCAGTCTTGTAGGATGCCCTAATCTTCTTGGTTGAGGCCTACCCCAAACTAGTCTTGGGTAACTCCAATGAGATAGGTCATTGCAAAGTTAATTTTTACAATGTCTATGTCAAATTATATAGGATTAGCACAGAAATTAAGACAATATTGAAATAAGAAAATTATTGAGCTTATCAGGCTTAGTACTGCTGAAAGTGTCAGAAATGCAGGCTTTAGTTTCTTTTGAGTTGGAATTAGGACTGTAAGTTTGGTTAGCAGTAAGTATATTTACAATACAACTAAGTATATTAGTTAATTGCTCATTAGTATTATTACTCCATCAGAGTTTTGACTGTGAGCAGGTAGAAGAATTAGATCTATTAGTTGCTAGATTAGTAGCAAGAGCATTCTTCCAATTAGAATTGTTGTCTACAGAAACAACATTTGGGCTAGGAATAAGAAAAACTGTTCAGAAAGGTTGAATAGTATAGATTGGAAATCTTAGAGATGATTGGTCTCTTTAATGGATATATCTTGAGCATTGTAAGATATTTGGCAGATATAATCTAACAAAGTTATATTTTACAACTATAATTTAACTAGATATTACTTATGCTATATCTATAAGAGGATCTTCTACTTTGCCTAAATTCAAGTCTATAGTACTCATCAAAGCCTAAGTCAACCCTGTGGTTATCTTGTCTCTAAGCTTTATACTGATATCTCACTACAATACTGTTAGACTTTTCTAACCTCTATAATATTACTGTAGACTTCCACTCATCTCCTCACAACTACCAACTTACCTCTTTTAGATTGATATAGACTTCTAAGTACTTAAAGTAGCTGTTATCTCTAGTAAACCTTATTCTGTTCTTTTAGAATTTTCCTAAAGATGAATTGTGTATATAGCATCTTTGGATAATAATACTTAGGATTTCTCTAGAGATGTAATATTCACTGTATTACCATGGTATTTGCCCAGTTGCACTAACAATATCTTATCTTGGAATATTCAATTATAATGTTAAATATAGTTTACATCTTAGTAACAAGATCTGTAGCCAACTCTTAGAAGATAGATAAGTAAAAAACTTGTTTGGGATATATAAAATGCAGATGTTAAACAACCTTTAGCTTCAGCTTATATATTATACCTCTACCTGTTGTACTGATCACATATTTTGAAAAATATATTTAGAAAGATTAAGAAGGTTATTTTATCCAAATAGTAGAGAAGTATATTACCACCAACACTGGAAAACAGTGTCAGTTTTAGTTAATTTTCAGAATAAGTGTCAGAGTTAAAGATAGTAGACTTTTTAATTTTCTCTTTTGATTTATTTTCTTTATTGAAAACTTAGAGTTAGGGTTTAGTATAACTGTCAGAACTATCACATAATATGACAGAGGCATAATACTTATCATAGGGTAGTTATATATTAACTTTATGTCTATCACATAAAATCTTTAGAATAGATATTAGGCATGGTTTACACTAAGAGAAGAAGTCTGTAGAATTAGTTCAAAGATGCATTCAGTATGAAAACTCTATATAATGAGCTTGGTGATATAGACTTGTCAGAATGACCTTGGCTTCAACTTATATATTATACTGTCTGTATACTGCATAGTTATAACTATTAATAAGTAAGTAAAGTCTGAGTTAAGAGATAAGTATTAATTTAGTATATTGCCATTGAATATTGGAGATCAAGTTCAATAGAAGTTATTTTCACTAATTATCAGACTAGTGAATTATAATGTAACTACTAGTCTTATATATAAGTTAGAGATATAGAAGATGCTTGGAATTTTAGTATATTGCCCCAAGTGGAAGTTTTAGTAGTAAGATACTGACAGGAGTCAGATAGGATAACTCTGTTATAGAAGACTGAGTTCAATAAGAGTATTCCCATTATAAAAGACTAAATATCCAGATTGTTACATCACTACTATGGAGATGTGTTTCAAGAAGGATGATTATTATAGAAGACAAACTTGTCTCTGGGATGTTATAATAACAATATTGCTATAGTGATGTATCTTTGGAATAGGTGGACTTGACATATGTCAATATAATTATATACAGACCATAGTCTAAGGTATATAAGATAGACTATTTTATATTAGAAACTCTTCTATTAAGTTCTTTTATATAAATTCTATACAAAATTCTTCTTTTGTCTAACTTTTTAGCTTAAAGTCATAATAATAAGAATTACAGATTATTTATCTAGCTTATATACTATATACTTTACTTAAGATAGTATCTAGGAAAATAAAAACTATAAGTAGCTTATCTTAGATTTGAATAATTCTCAGATATAAGAATAGAAATCCATATAATTACTAGGAAGTTTAGTAAGAATGTCTAAGTGTTAGAGTTTGTCACATTCTATTTTGACCATATTTATCCCAACCTATGAATGATATCTTTTTTCTCATCCACACTTCTTAATCTATCTCTTCTAGTATAGATTAACTGTCTTTATTTTATCTTGGATATTCTCACTAGACTCTTGACTAGTATCTAGAATAACTCAATTAGTAGTCTCCATTTCAGATAACTATTCTAGGTAATATACATAGTATATAAACTGGTAGTTTATACTATAATTGTTACAACTTAAGCTTAAAGAGTTGGAGTGAAAGATGAACCTTGTATTAAGTTAATATAAGGGAACTTGATGGAGTTCTAGTTACAGAGTGTTTATCTTATATACACTTAGCTAATGTCCATACTACACTAACCTAGCCTACTCTAAAGAGATATATATACTATATGCCATTGACATATAATATAAATATAACATCATTGTTCTAGAATCTTTTATAATATTCTTTATAATATGTAATTATATGACTAATATATAACAGTTTGTGACAGTTATATGTGATTTTTTTAAATCAGCAATTTATTACACAAGATACACAGGTAGTCTATAATAGCTACTTTGTAACTACATACATGAAGAAGCATACTATATAAAGAAGGAAAAAGAAAAAGAAAAAAAGTAAAATAATAGGAAAACTAAAGATAGAAAAAGCTTGAACACAATTTGACTAAGTAATACTATCTCTGAAGGAAAAAGCAGTACTGTTAAACTCTAGGAAAAGAGTGAAGTGTACTATTTTATCTCTTTTCAGATTCTAATAGTTGTTGTATTTTTTACACTCATGAAGAATATGGTGTCTTAATTCAATAGGATAGAGACCACATGGACACTTGAATTCTTCCCAAGGAAAAAATCTAAGATGATATTCACCTATTGATGCATAATTAATGATTGTTTTTGTGGCTCTAGTACAAAGTGAATTGGAATAGCCAAAGTACTTGAGCTATGGTCCATCTTTGGATGTTAATGGTTTGATTGGTGTTAAGTCAATGTCTAGAAGATCTAGAAAGTTTTGTTCTTTGTCATCCAATGCTTGAAAAGATATTTTCCAGTTGTTGAGAATGACATTGTACTTATTTTTCTTGCTAAAATCCTATAAAGATCTGTATGGAAAGATAGAGATGAGGTTGAATTTCTTTGTTTCTTTATCAACTATGTTATGAAGAGATAATTTGTACTTGCTAGGACAGTTCTAAAATTTGATAGAATTATTGTTATTCTTTTAGAAGAACTCTTTAAGTTTGCAAAAAATTACTGCTGAATAAATTTGATACAGATATAACAAAAAGTCAAAGATTCTATTGGCAGTGTGAATGGAATCCATAATGATAAATATACAATTAATATTAGGAAGACAGGTAGCTTGATTTATACTACATCTAATCACAAATGATTCAGCCTCAGTAGATAAGACGTTAACTGTATGATGTATAGTTTTGATAACTGGACTATCATGTGAGTGAATATATGATATAAATGTGGCAACATAATTCTTGATGCTGGCATCCAATACAACAACTGAATGCAGATCTGATAACACTTGGAGAATAATACTGTCAAGTTTGCATAAGTGACTCTTGATATTATTATTACTTGTTTAACAAATAAAACAAAAATGATTTGGGAAAATGTTCATAAGTCTGTTTCCAGATGAAAACTTACAATGAAAAGGAGAAAAATAAGAAAAAACTTTGTTAAACCTATTATCCATATCTACTATGAGATTCTTGATAATTGTTCATTATCTGAGTGTGAGATTTTCCAATAATAGTTGATGAGGTTTATTGTTATTCAAAGATCTTATTTCTAAGAGTAACTTGATGATATGATATAATGGCAGAAAATGCACTCTGAGTTGAGATCTACTGCCAAGCTTTTGAAGATAGAGGTGAATAGAAATAAGACCAGTGATGACCTTGATATCTGATGTGGTAAATGTGTGAAAAGCACTAGAAATCCATAAGGCCACTCTTCTTTGCATTTTCCTAAGTTCTTTAAAGAAATATGCCAATAGTGTCTTATTGTAATACCATAGTTGAAAGCTATATAAGGCTATAGGTAATATGCAACACCTATATAACCATCTCTTTTGTATAGAAATGAGGCTTCTTGATGAATTCTCCAGCATTTTCATGTATATGACTATAGAAATAGCCTTGTTAGTATAGAAATCAATGTGTTGCCAAAATAATAGTTTCCAGTTGAATATGAATTCAAGATACCACCATGTACTCTTGGAGTGTAGAACATGATCTCCTAGGAGTATAAGATCTAGTAAAGGAGGATTGAACACTTTATGTAATCTAGAAAAATGAAACACCTCTATTTTTCTATATTCCATACTTAGTCCAAAGTTTGTAAGAAGAGATGAAATGCCATTGTAACTACAATAAAGGTTTGTATTCAAAATTATTATAGATTTATTCTATGAAATGAAAAGACTGTTGTCTATAAAATAAAGCAGAAAGAATTGAAGAAAGAGCAGACCCTGTCCTACTCCAATATCAACATTGAAAAAAGGGAAAGAAAAAAAACTGTTCCAGAAATATTTGGTTTTCTTATCTACTAAATAGTTTTAGAAAAAGAATAAGATTTTTGGGTCCAAACTGGTTTTGTTCAGTATTAAGAGGAGAAGTTAGTGATTTAACAATAAAAAAACTATGCAATGTCAAAAGCCAATGTGTTGGTGGTGAGGTTTTTAACCCAACCCATATGAATGAAGTAGGTGAGTACAATATCTACATCTGTAGTAGACCCTTGTTTAAGTCCATCTAGTTGACACAAATAAATGAAGTTGTTAGAAATTAACAGATAATCTTCTTAAATAGTTTGTTAATTGTGTTAAGCAAGATAATGGGTCAATAGGCTTTAGGAAAGTTATATAACTCCTTGTTAGGTTTGGAAATAACTATAGTTGTTGAAACTTTAAAGTGTGTTGGCCAATGACCTATATCAATACATGCATTGGTGATATTGATAAATTTATTAAGGCATACAATTTTTTTGACAATCTTCTTGAGGTGTCTCTAAGACAATTTGTCTAGTCTAGGAGTTAAGAAATTGTTACATTTCTCAATTGTGCTAATAATCTTGAGCCAAATTAAATAACAGGTGGAGAGCCTACCATAAATCATCAAGTTTGATGTATAGTTGACTATTGTATTATATAGCTTTTATTACCAGAAGCTTGCATCTCTTAACCCAGTTTATGAGTTTCTATGGTCCAAACTTCTTATTAGCAATTTCTTGAATTTTTAAGTCAAAGAAATTTCATTTTGTCTTTTAATTATGTCTTTAAATCGTTTCCAGTCTTTGATTCATTTGTATTGTCTATAGGTCTTGAGATCTCTGTAACAATTTTCATCCTACCAATTCTTTGAGTGTTTAGTAATATTAATGACTTGCCAGTGCTTATACCATATTCTTTCAGTATTACTAGCAAACAATTGAACAATTTGTTCAAGGACTTTTTTACTTTGAATATTTTCCATATTAAGTCTCTCAATAGCTTCTATTAGTTCTTTTATGAAAAATTTCTCTTTGCTGCTATTCTTAACTAACATTCTTTTCCTTGTTTGAATATGTTTCTTGAAAATAGAGATGTTGATGGTAAGGGGAGCATGATCCAAAGTTAGTCTCCAGTCAGGATAGATGATATGATTGTTGTGTTCTAAAGATTCCAGTCTAAGGAATATAAGATTGATTACCGAGTTTGAATCTTGATGATTGTCCAAATATCTAGTAAGAACTTTTCCAGTAGATCTAGACAGTTCTAAGTATAAGGAGTCTGCAACTTCAAAAAAAACATTGCTATAGGAAAAATAATATGGAAAATTTGGATCTCAACTATTGTCTCTGATGTTGAAATCTCCAGACATAATAAGAACATTGCTGATATTAACTTTAGTATCCTTAAGATACTTCAAAGCCATTTGAGATAAATCTGAATATATATTAATTAAAAAGTAAACTGAACTACAATTGAAGAAAGAAATACAAGAAATATATCTGTAATTAAGAATGTTTTTTTGTAAAGAAAACTGAAGGAGGGATAGTTAGATATTGATGTAAGTTATAACTCTGGGATGGCTGGAATGGTCATTACTTTGAGAGAGATTTCTGGAAAATATAATCCAGTTAGGATAATTAGGCACTCTTACCAATTCTTTGCCTTCTTTGTTTTTTGAACTTAGTATAGAGTATATGAAAGACCAAGATAATTCTTGGATGAAAATAATATCAAAATCATATTGTGTTTCAAGAATGGTATTAATCATAAAGTTGTTCTTGAAAATATTTTGAGAGAAAATTTTGATATTCTTCAAAATTATGCTTAAATAACATCTACAGCTAAACAAATTAATTGTTTTCTATTCTCACAAATCTCTTGATACTTTTTAACATGCTATTCACAATTGAACCTATGTTTCCAGAAAGGACAATTGTTACAAATCAAAGATCTTAGAGTTGATCAATGAAAAGAACCTTGTATTGGGTTAACACAAGAGAACTCAATAGAGAACTCTGTACAGGATTGTCTATCTTATATACTAATACCTAATGGTCTGTGCGAGCTATTTATAGCCTGCCCTAAATAACCATGTGTATGCCTTAAGGCCAACATATGTATCATATATTGTATAACGTTATCCTTCCAGAACCTTCTATATTCTTCCATGTATTATGTGACTTGTGACCATGTTATCTGATGTGACCTGCTGTGTGACAGCGTGATCTTGTCACTCTAATCCTAACTCTAGTTCTAAAAATAGAATAAAAGGAAATAAATTGAAAAAAAAATAGGAAAAATATTAAGTCTACTTCCTTCATTCTTGATATTACCCCCCCTTCAAGGTTTCTCCTCTAGAGAAACTGCCTTCCATTTTCACCAGTTCCTCTCTAAATTTCTCAAATATTCTTCCTCAAACTTTCCATTGTTCCATCCATATAGTATCTTTGCTGTAAACTTTACTAGTAACTCCTCTTTCCTGAAGTCTTTCTCTTCTACCATATCTAATTTCTCTTGTCTCCTTATTTCTGTGTTCATCCTCCCTTCAAATTCTTCTAACACTTCCCTTGCATTTCCTAAGTCTTCCTTTCTTTTCCAAGTATTGTGTTCCACTATAAACCCCTTCTACCATACTAAATACTTGTTTACTCCTCTTATTTTTCTTTTGTTTAATATTTTCTTGATCTCCCACTCTTTGACTCCTTCTATTTCTATTGGTTTTCCTTTTTCTTTTTTCTATCCCTCCACTTGTTCCTTATATTGTACTATCCAACTGACGTTCACAACCAGATAAATTCTCATCGAGGTTGGCAGTTGTAATTTGACCATATTGGTGGATACCACCTCCTCAATTGTGTATGGACCTATGTATTGATCCACTAGTTTTCTTGCCAGTCTCTCTTTGAACACCAGGTCCTTGGTACTCAACAATACTTTGTCTCTCTTCTTTCAATCCTCAGTCTCTTTCCTCCCTTTATCTGCTTGCCTCTTCATATCTTCTTGTGTCTTCTTTAACACTGCTCCTGCTTCTTCATGCACCTTCTTCATTTTTTCCACAAATTCTGTTGCTTTCTCTACTTTTCCTCCCTTTCTTATATCTCCCTCCATTCTCAATTCTCTTTTATAGTTTGCTATGAAAGGCAAAACCTTGGTTGCAGTGTGGGCTTTGTTGTTTACTGCAAACTCTGCTGATGCCAACCACTCTGGCCAATCCTTCTGCCTGTCAGGCATGGTTCACACTGGGGTGGAAGTCCATGGAATGGACTCGGAGATGAGTAGACTTGTGGAATGACTTTAGCTTCAGCTTATGTACTGCACTGTCTGTCTGCCACATGGTTGCAACTTCAGATGATGGAAAGAAGTCCAGATGGGAGTAAGTGCTGATTGGTGTGTCACTATTGAACACTGGAGATCAAGTTCAATAAGAGATTATCTTCATTGATTATCAAACTAGCAAATTACAGTGTAACTACTAGTCTTATATACAAATAGATAGTATAGGAGATGCTCAGGGTTTCAGTGGTAGCACCCCTATTATCCCAAGTGGAGATTTCAGTGTTTGTTATGAGATGCTTTGGACATGAACAATTTTTATTTTCTTTTTCTTTTATTTTCTGACTTTATAAGGATTTTGTTTTCTTTTTCTTTTCTTTTGGACAATGAAGAGGCATGTGACACTGCAGTCACATGACATGTCACATGATGTAATGTCATAGGCCTAAAAGATGGTAGAAGGATCTGGAAGATAATGTCAGGGCACATGTATACAACATAGTGACCTTGAGGCGAACATGAGGAAGAAACATGAACATAAGGGCAGGGTTAATTATTAGTAGCACAGACCATAAGGACTTTTTATATATAGGACTCTAATTTAGCAGAGACTTCTTGTCGAGTTCTCTTGTGAACTACCCACATTATATCCACTTTTGAGATTTACTCACTTGTGTGATTATTTGTCATTGTGATAAGTAGTTGCTACAACAGTGTTGAGACACTAACAGAAGCAACTCTGTCATGGAAGACCAAGTTGAATAGGAGTGTCTCTGCCATGGAAGACAGAATACCTGGAGGGTTGCAACACCACCATAAGATGTGTTGTGAGAAAGGTAGCTTCCATGGAAGGCAGGCTTATATAATTCAGAATTAATATCACAGCAGGGATGTAATTTCCAGATGGGTGTAATTGCATATGACATGGAGTCAGAATATTCTTTCTGTCACATTCTATGCTCCAACCTCATTTATTCCAACTTATGGATAACTATCTATTCTTATCTATACTTTCCAACCTTTTCTGATATAGATCAAAACTATTCATTTTATCTCAGATATCCTCACTAGTCCAAGATAACTTTATGGATTTCTATTTCTTGACATCTGAGGATCACTAGTAATCAGGGTAACTCACTTAACAATTATATTCTAGATATCTACCCTAGATATACTAACTAGTATATAATCTGGTAGCTTATACTGTAATAATCATCCTGAAAATCAACTAAAACTAATATCTCTCTTTCAGTGTTAGTAATGACATACCTCACTACCTTTTGGTGGTCTTCCACTCTCTAAGTCCCTAGTTCTCAATCCAAAATATCCAACCTATATGACTTATGAAGGTGTAGCATATAAGCTAAAGCTGAAGGACATTTTGCTCTATTTTCTACATTCTTAGATAATACAAAATTACTCAGATCTGGACTTCTGAGATATTCTTTCCAGATTTTGGATAATAAGGTATGAACTATGTCTAACACTTTGACAAGTACAAAACAATAGTATAAAAGAGCAACAAATTTAAATAAGCACTAGAAAAAAAGTAGAAGAGAGAAGGAAAAACTAAGAGGCAGAAGGGAGATGGAAGCTCAGGTGTTAAGGGCAAACACTAGTGGGACACAATAGCAACAGTTACCACAGCCTCAAGTTTGGCCAAGAAGACAGAAGATTCCTCAATAGTAGATACTGGTAGGCCCTGTACTAATGGAGAAAGTAGAGAAAATGAATACAGCTGTGGTAAATCTACAATAATAGTAAATATAGTTTATGCCTAGGTGGAATCTATATGCCATAGATATAAACTATGGAAGGAATTATTATAATTGTAGAGGCTTTGGTCATATTGTGAGAAATTGTAGAAACCAGAGAATTATAAGGAGAGAGAGAAGATTGAAATATAGAAACAATAAGAATAGTAATTTAAATGGGAAGGAGAATTTAATAGTCCTTGATTAGGTTCTAGTACAAATAGGTTTGTCATGCTCTCTAAAGTAATAGACAGTAAATCCTGCTATAACCTAGACAATATGAATATGCTAAGAGAAGTAATAGTAAAGATTAGTTTTGAAAGAATTGATACACAGGAAGGAGTAACAGTGAAGGTATTATTGAACAGTAGTATGATGGAGTTAGTAATAAGTCTAGAGTTTGTAAGAAAGCAAAAGTTCAAATTGAAAAAAAAAACAGAAAGACACATATATGTAAGAAATGTAATCAGTTTCTTTAACAAAGAATAGCCTATTGAACATACAGTGGAAGTAGATATTTATTACTAAGAGCACAGGAAGAGAATAGAGATTGATGTAATTAAGGAACAGAAGTAGAGTATAATTTTAGGAATGCTATGGCTAGCTTATCACAATCTTAAGATTGATTGGAGAATAGGAGAAGTAAAGATGACAAGATGTCCAGAGAAGTGTGAAAAGCAGTGGAGACCAAAGTAGGGAAAATCAGGATGGTAGAAGCAAAAATAAGAAGAGAAAAAACAAAAAAAGAAAGAACAAAAAAAGAAGAAAGAAAAGAAAAAGAAAAAACTGAAAAAAGAAAGAATCATAGAAGTAAAGGAGATAGCAGAAAAATAGGAGATTTGATGAAGAGAAAAAAGTAGCAAAATCTAAAGAAAAGACCAAGAAATTGGTTTCTCAAAGGTTTTACAAGTAAATCTATATCTTTAGAAAGAAAGTAAGTGAGAGAATGCTGACAAAGAAGCTGTGGGATTATGCTATCACATACTATCTAAGCACATATGACATATCTAACTCCATCATGGATAATAATTACATAAGCTCTGCTCTACCCAAAATATTTGCAAAAGTAGATATTCTTTCTTTAATCCACATACTACTTCTAGTATAGATCAATCTGGTTCCATTCTATGTTAGATCACTCTATTACTTATCACATGGCTCCTTATAATCTCTATAGAACTCTGAACTTTATTTCCAATGACTTTAGTATATCCAAAGTAATTATCTGTCTTCTCTGATCTTCTGATAGACTTAGTACTGGTATTTAAAATATGTAAATACTCTGTAATTTTTTAGCTTGAAAATTACCTAGTATAGTATACTATTCTGAGTACCCATGCTCAGAAGTTTAACTTCCAAAATGATTCTCTTTCTATTATGACTTTCTTCCAAAATATAACAGTGACAACAAGTAGAAGCATAGTATATCTATTAAAGCTAAGGTTACCCCAGGATTATATTTGCATGTGTTGGATAATGTTCCCACAATCTTCTAATGTTTTCTGCAAATTTTCCTATAGATAGTTTCTTCTTTTAGACATGTTTATTACCTAACAAAAATATAAGTACTATTAGGCTTGGTTCACACTAGAAGGCAAAAGTCTATGAGGTTGGCTTGGTGATGTATAGAGTGTGTAAACTCTATACTTGGTGATACAAACTTGTAGAATGATCTTGGCTTTAGCTTATATGCTATGCTATCTATCTACTATGTAGTTGTAACTTTAGATGAATAGATGAAGTCCAGGATGGGAGTGAGTACTGATTTGATGTGTTACTATTAAACACTAGAGATTGAGTTCAATAAGAATTATCTTCATCAATTATTAAACTAGCAAATTATAGTGCAACTACTAGTCTTATATATAAGTAGGAGATATAGGAGATGCTCAGGATTTTAGTGTATTACCCCAAGCAGAGGTTTCAGTAGTGAGACACTAACAGAAGTAAGGTAGGAGAACTCTGCCATGAAAGACTAAGTCAGATAGGAGTATTTCTATTATGGAAAATAGAATATTTAGATTGTTACATCACTACCATGAGGATGTGTTACAAGAAGGGTGGTTATCACAGAAGATGGGCTTGTTTCATAGATGTTGTAAGGGTAGCATTACTACAGAGATATATCTTCTAAATAGGTAAATCTGGTATATGACAGGTACTAAGAAAATATTTACTAAGTTAGATTTATGATGGGATTATAATATATAGATAAAGCAAGGAGACAAGTGGAAGGCAGTATTCATGACTCCAAAAGAGTCATTTGAACCTAAGGTTATGTTTTTTGGATTAACTAGTTCTCCAGCAATATTTCAAACAATGATAAATAAGATTCTAAAGAACTTGATTAATACTGGAGAAGTAGCAAGTTTTATCAATAATATAATTGTGAGAACAGAAGAGAATGAAAGATACAAAGAAGTAGTAGAGGAATGTTAGAAGACAATTCATACTCACTAGGTTTATCTATAGAGATAGTATAAAAGATAAAAGTACAAGATTAGACTTAGTAAATAGAATAAGGAACTGGAAATAGTACTACATAGATAATTGACCTTGACTTCAATGGATGATGTTATACCTAACCTATTTATTACATAGTTGTAATTTTCAGATGTCAATGGCTTAGAAGAAGTAAGTGACAAGTGTAACACAAGTCTGAAGAACAGTATATAATAGCTATCATTCTTAAATATAGAAGTGTTAACCTAATAATACTCTCTTACTGCACATATTCCAGATTGCTGGGTACTGTGGGATATTATAGTATGCTTGAACTCTTATTTATTTTGGTTTTCTTTTTCTTTTATTTATTTTCTTTGATTTGATTTCTTTTTTCTTTTCTTTTATTTCTTGGACAATGAAGAGGCTCATGACCACTGTCACATAATGCATCACATGACATAATATCATAGATCTGGAATATAATAGAAAAAACTAGAATAATAACATTAAAGATATAGTTATAGTATGTTTGCCTTGTAGTAATAATATAGTAAACTTATAAATAACATATGTAGTTTAGGGTAAGACTTGTAATAGTAGTATATATAGTGTAAGAATATATTAGGGACTTCTTGTTGAGTTCTCTTATAATTTCTATAAGACTCTTACTATATAAGACTACTTAGTATACTATTAATTGTTTTAATTAATAGTTATTATAATAGTAGAACTTAATACTTCTTAGAGACACTACATCTTATGGTCTCCCTTAATTACTCTCTTATCATCCTTGGTGTGTAACCAGCATAGTCAATCACTACAAACCTTTATATAGCCAGATTCTAGGCTTAAGGAGAACTAGCTATTCAGTACAGACAGTCATAGACAGCAGTGACTAGACCCAGGCTGCTGTCTAGACATTACTCATTGCTTAATTAGATAGTATTTAGTAGAATACTTGTTTTATATAAAAGCTTTGTACTAAAGGTTTATTGTGATCTTTCCACATAGAAGAGCAACATTGTCTAGTAAAGAAACATCTAGTTTAGGGATTCCCTTCTTAGGGATATTAGTCAGTATTCATTAGAATAGTAGTTAGTAGGCTAGTAAACAGGTAGTTAATAGATAGTATAAGGTCAGGTAAGAAGAATACCAGCTAGCACTTATAAGGGAACTTGTTAAAAAATAGTGCTTAGGTTGTTAGATATCATGATAACAAATATTGTTGATATTAGTCAAGTGAATATAGAAGAATTGATTAGAGATATGGGAGAGAAAGAAGCAATGAGATTATTAAAGTAGGTGATAAAAAACAATATAATGATATTAAAATTACAAAATTAGTTGTTGGAATTACAAGAAGTAGAAAAGAGAATGAAGGAGAAGATAATATAATAAAAGATAGAAGAAAGGAGAATGAAAAACAAGAAGAAGAAGAAGACAAAGAGAGAAAGATGCTAGATAATGAGTGGAGAAAATGAGAATGAGGAATGAAAGAAAAGTGGAGAAGGAATGGAGATGACAAGAAGCATGAGAAAGAAACAGAGAAATAGTGATGGAGGAGAAGAAGTATTTTGTTTGTAAAGGTTTTGAGTATATTACCTATAATTATAAAAATATAGAGATTAAGAGAGAAAAGCAATCAATATCAATGTCCTCAAATAAATTTGAAGATTAACAAGTAGAATAATGAATATGGGAGAAGGGAGTAGAGAAGAAGCAAAGAAAGATAAGGAAACAGTGTTGAGAGAAGAAGAGTTGAAGAAAGGAAAAAAGGAAAGACCAGTAGAAGTAAGAAAGGTAGAAGAAGGAAAATTTTTGAGAGAAGTAACAGTAAAGATAGAGTTGAAGTAGAAAGATGACAAGGAAAGAATTATTGTGAAAGAATTATTGGACAGTAAGATGATAATATTAGTAATAAGTTCAGAATTTGCAAAGAATGAGTTTAGAAAGAAAAAGTTGAATAAGCCAATTTATATAAGGAATGTAAATGGTATCTTTAATTATGAAGGACCAATTGAACATATAGTGGAGGTAGAATTATTTTACAGAGGGCATAAAAAGAGAATGGAAATAGATGTAATAGAAGGATAGAAGTAAAGTGTGATATTAGGAATGTCATGGCTAACATACCATAATTCTGAGATCAATTGGAAGACTGGGGAGGTGAAAATAATGAGATGTCCAGATAAGTGTGAGAAACAGTGGGAGACAAAACAGACAAAGCCAGGATAGCAGAAAGAGGAGAAGAAAGAACAGAAGAAAAAAAAGATGCAAAGAGAAAAAAAGAAAGAGTTTAGAAAACTAACAGTTGAGAAAGAGATAGAGATAACAAAAATGATAGAAGAAAAGCAGAAAGAAGAAGACTTGATAGAGATTAGAACAGTATAAGAACTAGTTCCAAGAAGGTTCCATAAGTATTCAAAGGTATTTGAAAAAAAAGAGTCAGAGAGAATGCTAACAAGGAAAACATGAGATTATACTATAGATCTCAGAGAAGGATTTGTTCCAAAAAAGAGGAAAATATATCCATTGTCAAGAATAGAGAGGAAGGAGATTCAGGAGTTTGTAAAAGATCAGTTAAAGAAGAGGTACATTCAACCATTAAAATTACCACAGATGCCACTAGTGTTTTTTGTGCCAAAGAAGAATGAAAAAAAGAAGATGGTTCAGGACCATTAAAAAATGAACAGCTGAACAATTAAAAATAATTACCTATTGCCACTGATTTCAGATTTAATAGATAATATTAGGAGGAAGAAGTTTACAAAGATATATTTAAGGTAGGAGTATAACAATGTGAGGATCAAGAAGAAAGATGAGTAGAAAGCAGCATTCTCAATTGTCAGAGAGTGTTTTTGAGCTGACAGTAATGTTCTTTGGACTGACAAACTCACTAGTGACCTTTCAGGTAATAATAAATAACTTGTTAAGAGATATAATAGAGGCAGAAGATATGACAGAATTTATTGATAATGTGATGGTAAGAATAGAGGCAGAGGAAGAACATAAAAATATTGTAGAAGAAGTATTAAGAAGGATGACAGACAATGATTTATTTGTAAAACCAGAAAAATATGTATGAAAGCTTAGAGAAGTTGGATTCTTGGAAGTTGTGATAGGACTAGACAGAGTAAAGATGAGAAAAGAGAAGGTTCAGATTGGCCAGTACCAAGAAGTGTGAAAGAAGTATAGAAGTTTTGGAGATTGGCAAACTATTATAGATAGTTTGTCAAGGATTTCACAAGGATAGCAAAACTCCTTCATGAGATGACAAGAAAAGATGTAAAGTGGAATTGGGGAGAAAGGCAGTAGAAAGTATTTGAGAAGTTAAAGGAGAGGTTTATAACAGAGCCAGTCTTGGTAATACCAGACTTGAATAAAGAGATGAGAGTAGAGGTAGATGTGTTAGACTTTGCTACAAGTAGAGTGTTGTTGATAAAGTGTGGAAATAAGAAGTAAAAACTAGTAGCTTATATTTTGAAGTCATTGAATAAAGCCAAAAGAAATTATAAAATTCACATGAAAGAGATGTTAGTGATTATTCAGTGTTTAGAGATATAGAGATATTTTTTAGAAGGTATCAAGAGTTAGTTTGAAATTTGGATGGATTATAAAAACTTGGAGTATTTTATAAAAGTTTAGAAGTTAAATCAAAAACAGGCTAGATGGGCTTTATATGTTATGGTACGAAAGTATGGACAGACTTGGACTAGGGTTAGGATTAGGATCTTAGGTAATTATTAGTCTACAATGGACATAGGGTTAGGAGACAGGCACATGACCTGGAAGTCATGTGATAGAGTTTAGAGCGGTCTAGAAGGATTGGAAAGAGTCTAGAAAGGGAGTTAGGGTTAGGAGTGATGTCAAGGAACAAGGGTTCCTCATGGTGTACACATGGTGTGCACATGTACAGTAGAGATTAAGAGTATAACGTCAGGGCACATGTAGGAAGCATGGTGGCCTTATGGAAAACATATGTGGATGAGTAATAGGACATGAGGTAGTGGTATGGGCTTTAGGGTCGGTTATATAATGTTGTAGCATAGACCAGGACAAAGTAGTATATATAGTGGGTAGATAGAGTAGGAGCTCCTTATCGAGTTCTTCTTGTGTCAACCCTATACAAGGTTTAGTCTCTTAACCAACTCTAAGGTTTTGAGTCTACAACATTATACTTATCAAGATTTGATTTTACTTTAAAGTATATAGCTGGCAAGAGTATGAGACAAGTAGATAGTTTGAGTAGAAGAGCAGATTGGGTAGAAGAAGTGGAAAGAGATAATGAAGATCAAGTAATGTTAAAGAAGGAGTAGTCAGAGATTAGAGTGATGGAAAAAGGGTAGTTATTGATTGAAAGAGCTAAGGAAGAAATCATAGAAAAAATTGAAGTAGTAAGAGTGGTAGAAAAAATGAAGACAGAAGTTATAGTATTGAGAAATGATAAATAGCAGATTGAAGATAAGTTGGTGTTGAAGAAAGAAAAGATATATGTTCTAAAGAATAAAAGTTTGAGGTTGGAGGTTGGAGATTATTTGGTTACATTATGATACACTAATAGTGGAATATGGAGGACAGTAGAATTGGTTACTAGAAATTATTGGTGGTTAGAAGCTATGAAAAATTAAGACTAAATACAGTACTAGAGAAACTGTAACAACATATATTAGTAAACTTTTTTACAAAGTTACTAGTATCTAGGAGTTATGATTCAATTTTGATAGTATGTAATAAATTTTCAAATATCACATTTTATAACAATGATAGAAAAAATAATAGCAGAAGGGTTAGCAAGGTTGTTTAGAAATAATATGTGGAAGTCATATGAGTTGCCTGAGAGTGTGATTTTAGATAGAGGTCTATAGTTTGTAGTAGGATTAATAAAGAAGTTGAATGAAATGTTGGAAATAGAAACAATGTTATCAATAGCCTTTCATCTACAGATGAATGAACAAATGTATTATAACTTAAAGACCTTAAGGTTGGTCAATAAGGAGAATCCTGTATAAAGATTACATAGGAGAACTACAAGTATTTATCTTTTTATATTATACTTGATGGTCTGTACTACTACTATATCTAGCCTACTCTAAAAACCATATGTAAGCCATAAGATCAATATGTGTTAAACACATTATATGACATCATTGCTCTAGAAGCTTCTACCATATTCTATGTAACTTGTATCTATGGCTGTGATAGTATCATGTGACATATAACTAGTTTGTGACAGTTGTGACCATGACATCATGTTAAACCATAACTCTAGATAAAAGAAATATGGGAAGATAAAAAGATAGGATTATTTACTATTAGCATAGACTATATACTAATAGTATATATTGTATAGGAATACATTGGAAACTTCTTATTGAGTTCTCTTGTAATCTCTATGAGATTCTTATCTATAAGATTACTTAGTTGTTATGAACTTATTTCTTAGGGTTGAAAGTAAGAACAACTCTTGTATTAGAGAAACACAAGAGAACTCGATAGAGTTCCTAATACAAAGTGGTCTATCTTATATACTATTACCCATGGTCCATGCTAACTACTGTGCACCCTATCCTAAATGACCATGAGTATACCATAAGGCCAACATGTGTTGTCCATGTTGTATGATGTCACTTTGTTCCAGAACCTTCTACTCTATTCTTCTAAGTCTTGTGATCAGTCTTGTGATTACACCATCAACTTGTGACTGATGTGACAGCGTGACTGATCAACCCTAACCCGAGTTTGTTCTAAAAATAGAAAATACAAGAAAAGGAAAAGGAAAATAAAATAAAGTGAAAAGAGAAAAAAATAAAAACAAAGTCTACTGTCAACGATCTTGATATTAGTATACTATTGATTATTTTGATTAGTGATTGCCACAACAAATATATAAACTAAACACAAGGTCATTTAAAAAATGTGAACTACATCTGACAATCTGCTTTCTAAGAGTTTGCTGTGAATATTGATTGCTAAGATGTGAACCACATCTAATACAGAAGTAGTTTAACATTGAGTTTTATTGTTGTAGCAACTAACTAGCAGTGGAATTTACAAGAAAACTTGATAAGAAGTTCTGTCAGATTTTACTACTACTTATATATATTGTACATGATTTATGTATAGTACTTTTATATTTACTCTAAAGTTATAATATAATATCTATCTAGAACATTTAACTACCTTCTATAATAAATAATTGTTACTACATGACTTGTTATATATTCAAGTAATGTTATGTCATGTAATCTATCATGTTACCATGGTTATATAACTTTTTTATGAGTACTTTGGCTTAAGTAGTAATTATATCTAAAAGAGAAAGAAGAGAGAAAAATAAAATAAAAGAATGAGCATTTCATAACATCTTTCCATACACATCAACCTTCTCATCCTCAAATATGCCATCTACTCTTTCATACTTATCTGCATACTAAACTATGCTCAATACTTCTATCCAGAAACACTAGATAATACATACTTGTTAACATAGTTGATCAAATTCCTTCAATTAAATCTTGACTTTTTGTCTTCAAATTGAAGTAGGAATAAT
>Ga0157364_1000054_pt1 | contig 42058 bp, 30 predicted proteins | sample AttsexASBM2_FD_111476 | JGI IMG/M metagenome (GOLD analysis project Ga0157364, IMG submission 111476) | Fungus gardens microbial communities from leaf cutter ant in Ribeirão Preto, State of São Paulo, Brazil - Atta sexdens ASBM2 | ecosystem: Host-associated > Fungi > Mycelium > Unclassified ...
GTCGGTGCTGGCGTCGGTGCTGGCGTTGGCGATGGCGTTGGCGCTGGCGTTGGCGATGGCGCTGGCGTTGGCGATGGCGCTGGCGTCGGCGCTGGTGCTGGCGATGGCGCTGGCGTTGGTGCTGGCGATGGCGCTGGCGTTGGCGATGGCGCTGGCGATGGCGCTGGCGTCGGTGCTGGCACGGGGATCGGTAAATTAGGTAGTGGAAGGGGTAAGGCAATTGCCCCTTTCAACGCGATTAGTGCAGCCAGAGATGTTAAAGCCGCAAGCCCTCCACCACCGCCTCCTCCTCCGCATTCATCGTCATCACCGGGATTCAGTTCAACCGAATCAGACTGGATGACCACGCGTTCTTTGCCGATAATTTTAATCACTTTCCCAGTCAGAATCAGCTCCCCACCGGTACCAAACTCAAGGTGTCCGCCGCTGATTAGAGAGGCTGCGCCGCCAATCTCTTTCTGCCACGCCCCACCTACTGACATAGCATGATAGCCTCCGATATTGACTAGACTTGCACCGCCAATATTTTTATTATCAACTCCCCCCACGTTGACCGCACGCGCACCGACTATTGAAGAGATTTGCGCCGCTCCAACGCTTAGCATAGAGGCAGCGCCAATCGACGTGATACTCATCCCTGCTACATTCTTGTTGAAATCTTGCGCAATAACTTCACGACGGCTTTCACCAACATGCAGTTCTGAGTTAGCGCCGATAACATGCTTTTCGTCATTTTTAGTCAGACGGGACATATCGCGTTCAGCCTGTTCCCAGTAACTTTCCTTACCGGGCTTATCGTCAAAACGAATGCCATTAAAATTCGTTTTGCCGCCGCCTAGCGTGCGGCTGATTAATCCACTTTGGGTCGCATTACCCGGCAAATCCCAAGGAGGGCTAGTGATATTGTTGTAAAGACTACCAATAATTAACGGCCTGTCAGGGTCGCCATTGATAAAATCAACAATCACTTCCTGGTTGATACGCGGGATGTAAAGTCCACCAAAACCGTTTCCTGCCCAAGCCTGACTGACTCGAATCCAGCAAGAATCACCGTCATTATTTTTACCGTAACGATCCCACAGAAAGCGCACCTTTACGCGACCATAGCTATCTGTCCAAAGCTCTTCTCCCGATGGCCCCACGACAATCGCATTTTGAGGACCGTGCGTACGAGGCCTAGCGATGGTTTGCGGATGACGATAGATCTTCGTTGTTGGCTGAACGGTGAAATCACATTCAACCGAAAAATCCCATTGCTGTGAGCGCTGTTCGGTTTCCTGAACAATCAACCGGCTGGAAATAACCATGTATTCCCTGTTAGCCTTACTAATTGGATGGCCTTTTAGTGTAAAATTGATACCGCAAGCTAGGCCGCGTAGCTCGCCACTCCCCGAGGCCCTAGATCCCTGTGCACCGAGTTCTTCAATTCGTACACGCGCCAGTTTTTCCCCTATATCAGGCTGATCGTAATCTCCTGGCCACTGATATATTTCCATATCATTGTGGTGAGTTTTGCGGGGTTTGACGTCCATCGCCAAAATATCTGCACGTGATTTGGTAAAATCATAATCGTTGGTGACCCAGCGACCACTTGTAAGGGCCTCTTGGTGGATTAATTGCCGAACATATTCTTCCTCAGCCTTTGGGGTTTCGGGAAGATATTGAATGACTTGATAGGCCTGACTGTCACTGTATCGGTGTGCGCCAACATGATCGACAAGAACTAGCTTATGCTTGGCCTCATGATGTTCAAAAAACCAATAAATTCCCCACTCTTCCATCAGTCGCTGAATGAAAGCGAAATCACTTTCACCATACTGCACTTGGAAATCGAGCACAGGGTAGACATCTGTCAAACGTCGTTCATAAGAAAAATTGTATTCGGACAACACCTCATCAATGATTTCTACGACATTTTTAGCCTGAAAAATTTTATAGTCGGTCGTCAGCTCGGCAAGAAAAAGCCATGGACGTAAAATAATCTCATACATAGCTTGCGCGGCATCTCGGCCCACATAGCGTGCTTTTTCAACCAGTCCGGAGATTTCTCGAGTACTTTTCCCCTTTCCACGCGACGTGCCTAACCCATTGCCATCTAGCTCAATAGTGATTGTCATTTCCTTACCAATCAACGCTTTCAAATCAATATTTGAAGCGGCTTGCCAAGGAATATCAGGATCGTCGGGTGTTTTCACCGTCAGTGTGTAGGTGTAGAGCGTTGAGAACGCTTCTTCACCTTCGAGTTTTGTCAGCACTAGCGCAGGCTGGTTCATTAGCCTGGGCATCGCTGAGCTATGCAACATAATTGTTCGCGACATAGTGTTACCTACTAACCTGTTAATATCGCAAAGTGCAACTATCGCACTTCATCAATGGGATGTCCGGTTCTGATTATTTGGGAATCGAGCATCCGGCCGAAGCGGCTTTGACGCCATAACCAGACAGACATATCGCTGGCCGTACAGCAAGGCCAGTTACGCCACGGCATATGGCGAACACCGTGTTGTTCGTTTAGCCACTCATCCGCCTCACAACGGACACAGCACAGCTGACTAAACAAAAGGGATTGCGAAGGCAGCCAGTCACTGAGTTTACCGTTGACCTGAACATACCTCGTGCGTGAAAGCAGATGACAGGCTTCGTGAATTTCCTTTCGCTGTAATGTGCTTGCGCCGCCGTGCAGCAGAGGTAATAGCAGCCGGGCAAGCCAGAATGGTAAACCGATTGGAGAGACTAACTGCCGGAGAATGCGCCGATGGCTAGTGCGCACGTACAGTAGCTGAGATACGCCAACATCGGGTGATACCGGCGGCAAAAAAGCCCCTAAGATATAGGAATTATTCGATTTCTCATTTTCAGGCATGACGAAACACCAGGGGTAATTATTGAGCTCTCGAGCATCGACCAGCGGTAGAGGCTGGCGCATGATTAACGCATTAAGACGTTCAACGATGTTCCGCGCACGGCGATAATGCCAGGGTTTTAGGCGCATTGAGGGTGAAGGACCACTCAGCCATACGGTAATTCGTACAGGAAAGAATAAGCGCCTAATCATATGACCTCATCCTGTGTCCCCGTCTCAGGGCAGCGGAAGTCACGAAGTATATCGCCCGGCATTGCCCCATCGACCGCCAGTCCGTCCAGCTGCAGTTCGACGCGCTTTTTCCCAATCCCCCACTGCAGTAACAGATTACCCTCAGGGGTATCACGAATGGTTTCGGCCGCGTCCAGCCAGTGCAGAAGCGCCCAAGGTCCTTGCCAATGCGAATCAGGCAATGCGCTTGCTTGATCCTCTCGCAGCGTCATACTGATATCACTCCCCTGACGCACAGCTGACCAGTACAGTGCTTGTACCGAGAGTGGGCCGTGAGCATATTTTAGTGTTTCGCCATTGAAACTCAGAATAAACTCCCTGACCTCAGGCGCGAGAGAGCGCACACTGGCAGAGAAACTCAGTGCCGGTTTTTGATTATCCCCGCCAGAAAAGAATAACGCTTTAATCGTGGCTGCCTGCTCAAAGAAAGCAAGCCCCTCAACATTGCTAGTCCCTTTAAAACGCCATGGGTAACGAGAAGTATCAACTTTTTCTGCCAAGTTATCCTTGAACCAGCTGTCAACCATGCCCCCCGGTGCAAAAAACCTGACAAAATCTGCGACAGAAACTTCACGTTTGCTGTCAGCAAAGGGATAACGCCCCTGAAAATGACGACGACAGATCTCCCCTAGTCCGTCACGAATCGCCTCAGTACTGCGCGCAATATCTCGCTGCTGTACTTTACTAAAAGTCGCTGACAGCAGCGGGGAGACCACCTTTCTGACCGCAGTGGGCCAAGTCGCTTCTTGGGCTCCCATTTTTGCATTGTCCATCGCCATCTGCTGACCGTTTATATTGGCAAAGGCACTGTTATAGATCACAAAACGCGTGTACTGATCGCGAAGTAACATTAATACGCCATTCAAACCGCTTTCCTGAGTCTGCAGCAGGTCTGTCGGCGCATCCTGTTTCCTGTTTTCTCCTAATACGAAGATACGTAGACCAGCAAATCGATCGTCCAGCAGCTGTTTGATCAGGGCCCGATCGATAAATCCTTTGTTTACCTCATGACTCAATTCATGGTTTCCCGATAAGGAACTAGTGCTCAGCGTTGTCTCGTTGACGACACGATGGAAAACGGCGGTTAAAGGAGAGTGTTCACTAATCATTGTGCGTAATAACCCAATGTTGAGCGATACATCATTCTCCTCATCAGCCGGTTCCTCCAGTGAGATCAGCCGTAAGTTATCGAGAAAGCGCTGCCAATAGGCAGCGTAGTTTTTCAGATATTGAGTCAACACTCGGTTGTGGAGATCCGACAGACTTTTTAGTCCTGCCTTTTCACCTATCACCCAGCTATCTTCACGCTGTAACGACAGTAGGGATGTCAGCATTTTTTTTTTAACCACCCGTTCCCAACCGGCTCGTGTATAAAACCCAGGAATTCCCTGCTGATTGAGTTCGTTATCACTCAGGTAAAAAAGTTGCGGGGACTCAGTACCCGTTATCGCCCGCAACGTTAGATTCGCGGGGGCTATTTTTTCACTATCATGTTCTATACGCTGCAAAAGCCGCGCGCTTTCATCCTTTTCCCGCAGCCGCGCCCGCGCCTGTGCAATCAAGGTGTCATCTGCAGGTGGCAGCGGTTTTTGCCATGCTTGTAGAGTGAACAGATCGTTCAGATAGTGCTGCAGAGGTTCAATATCTTCCACACCGCTAAATCTATGGCTTTGTAGCCAACGATGACTTAAGTAACTAGCCAGCCAGGCGTAATCCCCCACGGTGTGGCGGGTTAACATTAGATAACTTTTCAATGCCATCCAGACACGCTGATCGTCGGAGGCTTTCAGCGCAAGCTGTAAATCATCATGTGCCTTTTTAACCAGTTCAGGGAGCAGATAGTGTTTTAATACGTGGTGGTAGAGCGAATCAGTCCCTGCAGTGAGGGTATATCCGGTATAAAGACCATAACGCCATGCTAGATCTGGATCGGTGAGGTTAAGTCCAGGATATTTAGCAAGCCCCTGTGTTGTACTGAGTAGAGGCATTAACTTAGTTTCAGCCTTTTCATCCGTATAGTTAGCTAGCTGAAGCGCCATCTGGCTAACTTTTTTATCTAACGTAGTGAGATAGTCATGGTTGAGCTGATAACTGGTATCCAGTGCGAGCATAAGCCCTACCGCTACTCCCCAGCAGGCAAGATGCCCAAACAGATTTTTCAGACGGTTAGCTGCATGCTGCTGTACGTTATGGCGGACCAAATCACCATCGCAGCCAATGACTTCGCCGAAAAGTTGCGTCAGGAAGTAGTGTTTACTCCAAGCATTTTCGCTGAGAAGCGCCTGATCTTCACTGAGCGAACGTTTATCAGCAGGCAAAGCAGACAACTTTCCCGTATTGACCAACTGATACCAGCGTTGTAAAAGCGTTTTATTATTGAACAATGAAAAGCGCTGTGGCTGACAACTACTCGTGAAATAGACACCACGTAGTGTAGAAAAAACGTCAGTCTCGTCATACCGTGAGGCAAAGAAGATATTATTGACCATCTCATTAACTACGCTAGCAAGCTGGGAAAAATCGTCGGGAAAAGCATACAATCGCTTGCGATCACCCACGTCATACTCCTCCTGCTGGCGCAGATAAACCGCGCTGCTCAGACGATGATACAACAGGTCAAATTCCTGTTTTAACTGATGATTAAGATTTTGAGAGGCGTGCGGTAACGCATTTTCCCAGTCGAGTGTGACTCCCCAAAGTTGTTCCCTTTCCGCGAGCGTTAGATTACGGAAAAAATCTGTAAAGCCGCTAAGCAGGTCGAGTTTTGTGACAATCACATAAACGGGAAAACGCACGCCGAGCTTTTCACGGGCTTCGCCGATCCTTCCACGCAGTGCTGCAGCCATAGCCAGACGTTCGGAGTGGGTTTTGTGCAGAATATCCTCAACCGATAGTGCGACAATCGCCCCATTAACCCCTTGGGTAGGGCGATTTTTTTTCAGCGCAGACAGCAGACTCTTCCACTCCTCATGCGCGTCATGCGTTTCACTAACGAACCGACCCGCCGTGTCAATGAAAACAGCTTGGTTAGTAAACAGGCATTCACAACTATCGGTGGGTACCGTTTCACTGTTTTTACGTGACAATTGCTCCGGTAAGGGGAAATCTTGACCGGAGGACAACAGTAGTGCGGTCTTACCTGCCGACGTTGGGCCTAACACTAAAAACCACGGAAGCGTGGCGCGTCGTAGGCCCAGAAAACGCTGCCAGCGAGGGATCACCTGCTGTATCTGACGCATATATTGCATGCCCCGAGTCACGGCCGTGTGGATAGCCGTATTGGCTTGCGCGATATTCTTCTGCGTTGAGGACGTTTTTTTTAGCCACCGACTTAGCAGTTCGGGGTTGCGCGCCAGTGCCTGTAAAAAACGCCAGACACCATAAGCCAGCGCCGCGAACGCCACGAAAGCCATCAGTAGTAGACGATGACCTGATAGCTTCAGTGGATAGCTTTTACCGATCAACAACCACGGACCTGTAATCCAGATGAGCGTCAGCATCATCAGGGTCAGCGATATAAAAAGTGGTAAGCGCAGCCAGTATGCCACCATGATGAAAACCAACATGACGACGATGACAATGCGTGAAGAGACCGATTCAAGTGGCCTAGCCTCACCAAATCCCAGCCAAGGGCCGAGCAACCAGCAGGCGATGATCAGTAACAGACAAAGTGTGATCAGTAACACCCGAAGCCAGATCCCCCTTGAAAAAAAACGATTTAATACTGACATGGTGTATCCATTAATAATTTACAAAGATATCGACACGGCGGTTCTGAGCACGCCCAACTGAGCTACGATTACTGGAGACAGGATTGCGAGCGCCCATCCCCGAATATTGAATATCCGCTTTTGATAACCCGGCTTTCAGAAAAACCTGTGCCACGCTCTCTGCACGCTTTTCTGACAATACTTGGTTGTTGGGGACGCCAGGACGATTGATTGGCATCGAATCGGTATAGCCAACAATGCGCACGTTACCGTTAAGTTGTTGGACCGAGTGGGCAATCTTCAGCAGTAATTCAACCCTCTCAGGGAGGATTTCCGTTGCCCCGACGGCGAAATTGGTATCACCGGGTAGGGTAATGATGCCCTGATGTGCCTGCTCCTTGACATGAAGAAGCTGCTGAGCAATTTCGTCTTTCAATAAATCGCTCAGGCGAAGAGCATTAGTTGCGGGTATAGCGCTTTGCGGGGACTGTTGTAATGCATTCATCCTCAGTAACACTTGGCTTTCCGGCTTGAGCAGTAGGTATTTCCACCCAATGAAGCAACCACTACACACTACTAACGTCAGTAGCAGCGATACACGTACCGGAATAATCCCCAGGCGGCGTTTTTTGTCGTTGCGACGAGGTAGACCATGTGAAGCTAGTGCTAAGGGGATACTGTCTCGGGTACTTTGCAATAACGTAAGCATACGCTGGCGAATTTTAGTCAGCTGACGTTCACCGTTTTCAACAATGCTATAACGACCTTCAAAGCCGAGTCCGAGGATACGTAACAGAATTTCTAGTACGTCGGCATATTCATGCGGCGTCATGGAAAGACGACCCACTAACAGGAAAAATTTATCTCCACCATCGCTGTCACCTTCGAAATGGTTCAGAAGATTGTTGTGAGCCCAGCCATATTCCTGTCCCCATGCTCTTGCCACCGCAGCCTCATCAAGCGCTGTACACAGGCAGAAACGCACGATGGCCATTTTCTTCCATGAGATATCCACCTCATCACACACGACACCGAATAGAGAGATTTCAGCTTTCAATCCTTCCTTCAATAGCAGCATTTGCTCACGGTTATCGAGGCTTTCCGGCATTTCGCTTAGGACACGTAGAAGCGGTTGAGCGGCTTCTAGTAGCGGTTCACGCGCTGCCGTGACCAGAGCAACCCGTTGCTGAACGCTGTCCGTACGAAGTTGCGCGGCATCGTAACGCAGCTGCGCACCAGGAATAGAGGTATTTTGCGGTTTTTCCGCCGAGCTTGATTCAACAGATAAAGGGTCATCCAGCAGGAAATGCCCTAATGCCTGATCGCTCTCTGCACCGGTTAAGAAGGAAAAGTCCTCGATGGTGTTCAGGTCACTACTCGCACTCATTAGTCTCTGATACCCCATAGTTCGATTTTAAGCTCAGCAAAGTCGCCAGCAACATGCAGGGCCAAGGCTCCCGTTGCGGCAATTTTGTCCCAGAATGGACCGCTAGTAATTAACTCAAAATAGACATAGCCGGCACTATAGGGAATCTGTCTTGGTGGCACAGGCAACGCTCGTAGGGTCAAGCCTGGCAAATGCGAACGCACAAGATCATGGAGCTGAGTCGGTGCACTAAGCTTAGCCTGAAGCGCGAACTGGTGACGTAGCACGTCGAGCGGCATCTGCGCATGAACAGCGAGCACCAATCCTGAAAAACCAAGCAATTCACGCGGCAACATACTCGCCGACCACACCCCATTCCCCCGTAATTCAAGAGGAATTGTCTGCCCAGCGCGCACCAGAATCTGATTAAGCATTTCGTGAATATCGTCTACCAAAGGACGAAGCGAGGCGTAAAGATCAGCATGATTATAACCGGGAATCGCACGCGGACGACGCGTCTTAGTTCGCACAAAAGTAGAGAGCTCGCTGGCGAAAGTTGCCAGCGATTCGTAAAAGGCTATCGGCGCCAATTCAGGAATATGGCGAAGATGATCCAGTACCGTTTCATACTTATTAAATATCTGTAGTAGTAAATAATCGACGATCTCAGCACTGGCACTTGCCCGCCCATCACTGTTCGAAAGTCTGGCAGCCAATGTTTCCGCACGCATCTTAACCAATGCGTTAAGATGCGTGAGCCATTCCACTAATAATGGGTTCGCTGCACAAGCAGTGACCGGGGGAACATAATCTTCGGTATGAAGCAGTATGCTTCCATCGGGTTGAATTGCACGCACGCGCACTAGTGGCAATCCAATCCATGAAGCTGTCATCTCGCTTTCAGAAACGAGTGCTAGCCGTAGTGAAGCCAACTGTACGGGTTTCGGTCCCTGGCGAATAACATTTGTGTCGCTCAACTCCGTTTCAAAAGCACAAAAACGGGCCAGTGAGCTGTGATCAGCGTCATCGAAAATCGTCTCATCGGTATTATCGAGACGCAACGGTACGGCCAAATAGATCACCTTATTGAGATGCTCAGCGGTAATCGTTAACGGTTCAGGGCTGCTGGCATGACCCGGAATATCAAAGGGGGTACCATCGGGCAAGACACCCCAGCCCGATCGAAGCACCAATTTACCGTAAGAGAGTGCTTCGTGATCTATTTCGTAATGCGAAAATCCCCAATAAAATGGGGTAATGGTTGATGCGCGCTTGTGAGCATAATATTCAAGATAGCGCTCCTGCTGCTGAAAGAGCTGTGGTCGCAAAAAGAGGCCTTCACTCCATACGACTTTATTTGTTCTCACTTTCTATTGTTCCCTTCCGGATTGTCGTCGCTTGTCTGTCCATATAAACCGTGACAGAAGACAGCGTTGTTTTATTATCTGACCAAAAAAATGAGTACCATTTCTTGGGTGGTTTTTTCGGTAATGGAAATACTGTTCGCCAAGTTGAGTGCGATATATTTCGATAACCACTTACCACACCGATATAATTAACCCCTTCTCTTACCGTTAGAATAATGCGCTGACGCTCTCCCGGTTTGAGGATATAAGATCCAGCTTTACTACTTTGCGCTTTTAGTTCTGATGAAGGCGTTTCAACCAGAGCGAAATAATCACTATTTACGAATGCGTCCGTTTGTTTTAGTTGAAAAAGAGTCACGCTTAACGGATTAGCCTGCCCCTGTTCGTTCTGATTAATATCATCACCAGCCTGCAGTTCAACGACAAACCTTTCTGCCAAGGGGGCTTCTGGGACTGAAGATGAGCATGCGCCCAAGCATAAAAGTAAGCAGAGAACGCCCCCCTGCTTAATAAAATTAAAAATCGAATTCGTCACTATTTCACCCTAATAAACCTGCTGCATCGGCAGCGCAGCAGGCTATTTAAAAGCGAGGATTACCCCAATTGATTGGCTTTAATATCGTAAGTCGCAGAAATAACACCTGACTTATGTCCTTCAGCATTCTGCATTACGTATTCGTTAGACATTTTGGTAAAGGAGAAGCGAACGCGCTCACGCGGACGAGCCTCATCTTCAGCACAGCCGCCCATATCAACACCCGTAATAATCACATCAGTAAAAGTGATAGTTAAATAAGTAAGAGGATCTCCGCCCGCTTTACGGATAACGAACTTGATATTTTTGATGTGCTTACCCGAAAGGCAATAGCTCAGTAAATTTGGACTTGCTTTATCAGTGTAGTGTTCAAAACAGAAATCAGAAACGCTAGCTTTACCCGATCCACCACCAGAACCACTATGCATATTTGAACGTTGAGACACATCCCAATTCCAAGAAAGCACTTGAATTTCATTCTTGTGCTCTGTATCTAATGACTCACCTTCGATACCATCAATTTTAATAAACATATCTTGTGACATTTTATTCTCCTGCGTTTAATAATCACATATAAAAAATACGGGACGTAAGAAGCTCTCCTCAATAATTAAGGGAACTCGATAAATAGCGATATTGCTATGGGTAAATCAAAAATAAATTAGGTCACATTTTTAACGGAAGGTAATTTAGCTACCATGCGTAGTGAAACAGTTAATCCCTCCAACTGAAAATGTGGACGTAAAAAGAACTTAGCTTGGTAATATCCGGGATTCCCTTCAACATCTTCAATCATGACTTCTGCAGCCGCAAGTGGACGGCGAGCCTTGGTCTGTATAGAAGAATTAGCCGGATCGCCATCAACATAGTTCATTAGCCAATCGTTAAGCCAACGCTGCATCTCTTCGCGCTCTTTAAATGAGCCAATTTTGTCTCGCACGATACATTTCAAATAATGTGCAAAACGTGAGCAAGCGAAGAGGTAAGGTAAGCGCGCTGACAGGTTCGAGTTTGCGGTTGCATCAGGATCATAATACTCCATTGGCTTTTGCAGCGACTGTGCACCAATAAAGGCAGCATGAGTGCTATTTTTACGATGCACCAGTGGTATAAATCCATTTTTACCCAGCTCTGCTTCTCGGCGGTCAGAAATAGCAATTTCCGTTGGACATTTCATGTCTACGCCACCGTCATCGGTTGGGAAGGTATGACAGGGTAAACCGTCCACCACTCCGCCGCTTTCCACCCCCCGAATGAGCGTACACCAGCCGTAGTCTTTAAAAGAACGGTTGATATTCACTGCCATAGCATAGGCGGCATTCGACCAGACATATTTACTGTGATCGGATCCATCGGTTGTTTCTTCAAAATGGAAACTATCAACGGGATTAGTATTTATGCCATAAGGTAGACGCGCCAGAAAACGTGGCATCACCAAACCGATGTAACGTGAATCCTCAGACTGACGCAATGCATTCCATGCTGCGTATTCAAGATTCTGAGTAAAGATTTTGGTTAAATCACGCGGATTAGACAGCTCCTGCCATGACTCCATCTGTAACACGCTAGGAGATGCCCCGGCGATAAACGGCACATGTGCTGACGCAGCAACTTTGCTGATCGAGGTTAACAAGTCAACATCGGGCGCAGTGTGATCAAAGAAATAGTCTGCAACAAGGCAGCCATAAGGTTCTCCGCCTAACTGGCCATATTCTGCTTCATAAACTTTTTTGAACAGAGGACTCTGATCCCACGCAATACCACGATAGCGTTTCATACTGCGACGTAGTTCGTCTTTCGAGATGTCCATAAACCGCAATTTAAGTTTCTCATCAGTCTCAGTGTTATTCACCAAATGATGGAGACCCCGCCACGCACTTTCGAGCGTCTGAAATTCGCTATGATGCAAAATCAGGTTGATTTGCTCAGAAAGCTTACGGTCAATTTCGGCAATAATCGATGCGATACTTTTATAAGCGTCGTCAGAGACGGTAACGCTATTTGCTAGCGCCTGCTGAGCCAGCGTTTTGACCGCACCTTCAACCGCCGATTTAGTCTGCTCAGACTTTGCTTTAAACTCTTTGGTTAATAAGTGATTAAAATCATCAAAGGCAACATCTTTTGCAGCCGTCTGCTGCCAGGTTTCTTTTTCAGCTTCTGACATATATCCCTCTCAACTAATCTTCTTGTGGCATTTCAGCAGCATCATTTTTTTTCTTTGGTTCTGCGGCCAGAGCCTGTAGCAATGCATTATCTTTTAACAAATTCATTACCAGCTCTTCTGCGCCCGCTTTACCATCCATATAGGTCTGAAGATTCGCTAACTGTGTACGAGCTTCTAATAGCTGTGAGAGTGAGTCGACTTTTTTAGCAATCGCATCCGGTGCGAATTCGTTCATGCTCTCAAACGTCATATCGACCATTAGCTGACCTTCACCTGTCAACGTATTAGGCACCGCGAACGCAGCTCTTGGACGCATGGCTTTCATTCTTTCATCGAAGTTATCAATATCGATATCCAAGAACTGACGATCAGCGACCGAAGGTAGTGGCTCTACCGGTTTACCGGATAGATCAGCCAGAACACCCATGACAAATGGGAGTTCTACCTTTTTTTCTGAACCGTAAACTTCCACGTCATATTCAATCTGCACCCGTGGGGCGCGATTACGAGAAATAAATTTCTGCGAGCTGTCTTTACTCACCCTTTCTTCCTTTTGTTGTTGAATTGCCGACAGAATGACCTGCCGGGACTGTAAATACAGAATCAGATAACGGGAAACCCGCCTTCGACTCTATTTGTAAATCATTTCGATACCCGCACTCGCTGAGACTTTGCCCGGAGTGACTGGAGTTTTAGCAAAATAAGAAACATTAAAACCATGCGTCACATCTCCTCCGCTTTGCGGGATGGCATAGTCCTGTATGCTGGTACTATCGTTCAGCAACATCTGTACACCTGCACTATTTCTAAGGCGCAGCTGGGCTTCGGGACTCATTCCCGCGACAGTGCTGTTTTTAATATTGCCAGTCGCAGGATCAACTTGCGTCGAGGCAACGGAAACAAAATGGACACCAACTGTAACGGCTGCTGGACAATGCTTTAGAATCACTTGAAACGATTTCGAACCGGCCTCATCCCCTGCGCGCTGTAACAAGGAACTTGAGATAACAGGAAGTGCAACAGTTTCATTCGCACTTCGATTATCAATACTGATTTGGCAAGTCTCCATTTCAAAACGCCCCGAAAAATTCACTTGAATATCACAACTCCCTTTACACGAGGGGGAGGTCGCATTAACCGAGGCATTAACAAGTGAAAGTAGCAAAATAGCGGAACGCACTCTGACGATTACTGGGGCTGACATATCGCCTCCATTTTGATCATGTTAGTACCGGTTATCGTTGACGGTGCGCTGTGTGGAACACAACGCAATTTCGATCCTGCCACCTCGGCATAGAGGGGCTGGTGGTCATATTTCCATCCACGAATATAAGCTTGTCCTCCCTGACCGATAATTCCTTGGCTATCGCCTTCTGTGGACAACATCTCTACCCCAATCGGCAGAAACTGACCGTCACGATCTTTTACCGTCAGAATCATCGCTTGGCCCATTGAGGTTTTCATTTTTACTAATACTGCTGCGCCCTGCCGAGGGATAACAGTTTTTTCGTTTTCCATGACATCCACCGTATCAGGGAGATCACGCAACCCAATCGAGACACTATTCTCTCGGTAAGGAGTCAGTGAAGGCACAATCGCATAGCCCCAACGATTGATCCGGGCACCATAGCCGTTGTTTACTTTCGCTCCCTTGGCACCATCAGCTTCAATGATGGCGAATGGTTGGTCACCCACGACAGGCCCAGCCGTAATCCCACCACGATGAGCCACCAAGCTGCCATTTGCAGAAAGCGAGAATTGATTATTATTCTTACTGTCAACTGTGGCGGTTGCACCGTATTGACCCAACGGTGTTTCATAATTGATATAACCGTTTAGCATTGAGGTACGTTTGGCGGCAGGGTCTTGGTTCATACTGGAAGCAATGCCGTAGGACAATTCACTTTGCTGTCCTTGAGAACCACTTGCCATGGTCTGCACTTGAGTAGATCCCCCTTCACCGTGCGTGACTGTGCCGTATAGAGCGTTAAACAGCGGCTGCGAGGTAGGGGTCGGATGCCCTAGCGGCACCGACAGCGAGAGAATATATTGCTTATCTTCTTTACCCATACGGGTCTTCGAGCGAGTAGTGCTCAGGCTGTAGCTAAACGATCCAAGATTATGATTAAGCCGTAACAGATATTGTCGAGAAGGCGACCGATGCGACCAATAGGTATAATAAGTTCCATTGAAATCGAGCGAGATCCGATCAGTAACACGCTGACTTAACGTGGCGCTGAGGCGACGACGCGTACGATAATCGGTATCGGTTGTGCTTTTTTGACTTGAATTATCTTCTCTATTCGCTTCGCTAATCGTGTAAAAACCTGCCGATGAGTAACGATAGGCGGCCAGGGATAAGGTTGTCTGAGATCTGCTAAAGAAGCGCATAAATTGTAGCTGGTAGCTATTACCTGAGGCCTGCGAATTAGGCAACGGCTGGCTCTCAGCGTGTATTACATCAAAGGTTATGCCACCAAATGGTGTGTTAACAGCATTACCAACGCCCAGTGCACGATACTTCTCACTCAACTGTAAACCGCCGTATAGCGTCCAGTTGCTGAAAGCACCATAGCGATAAATACCCTGAACTACGCGCGGGCGATGCCTAATATGTGCATCCTTTAGCTGACCGACAGAAACAGAAAATTGACTTATTCCCTTTTGTAATATGAGGGGGGGTGAAGAAAAAGGGATAATCTGGATGCGCTCACGACCGTCGGCTTCCTTTATCACCAACTGAAGATCACCACCGTATCCTAATCCACTAATATCTCTGAGAACAAAAGGGCCTGGGGGAACAACTGTCTCATAGATCGCGACCCCACGCTGCATCACAGTGACTTTTGCATTAGTTTCTGCAATGCCTGTGATTAACGGCGCATAGTTATTCTGGGAGTCGGGTAACATCCGTGGGTCGGTACGCAACACCGCACCACGCAGACCGAAGCTGTTGAATAGCTCTCCACTGGTGTTCACATCCCCAAGTTGAACCTCACTTTTTAATGCCGTGACATCGTGCGCGGCATAGCCGTAAAGATTCTGCCAGTGGGCATCATGACCTAGACCAGTATTGAAACGCTTTCTCAATCGCCAGCCAGCTAAGTTTATCCCCGCGTTAAAGGCAAAATTCGCCGTGGCGCGATTAGAATCTTTCGTATGATCTTGCAATTGTGAATAAACATTCGCATTGTAATCGATGAAACCCGCAGTGATGCCTTGCTGCCACCGTGACGGATCAATATAGCCACGAGGCACATAAGTCAGATTCACCTGTGGTATCTGCAGATTTAGCGTGAAATCTGAGCTATTATAGTAACTCTGCGCTTGATCTATCCAAGCGTGGATAGGCGCGCAAGCGTCAGCAAAGCTTCTTTCCTGTACCAACCTTATCCCAAGCAACGTTAATTGCTCACGCGACAGACAAGCAACCGCATTTCCATCGCCCTTTTGCAGACGAAATGTAATCTTATTTTGTCCCCGGCTTTCACCATTGACCTTTACCGAAACATCATACACACCGGGTGGGACAGGGTTACCTCTCCGAAATTTAGAGAGATCAATGTTCCCACCATGAACAAAGTCGGCATTAAAATTGATTTCTTCGACCTTGTTATAAGCAGTTTCAGGATTAGATTCAGCATCACAACAAAAAAGCAACGCAACAGCAATCACTATAGGATTTGTCACATTGACAGTGTTGCACCTACCATTTTTAGCCGCTGTAAGGTTCATCATCACTTTTATATTTCACTTAATCGTTTGACGGCCTATATATAGGACAGTGAGTAATGTAGAAGATATGAATATAGGTAGAAGACCTATTGAGACTGTGTCCCCTTCATGTCATTCCAGAGTAATTCCTTATTTACATTGGCACCCAAATCATTAATAAAACTATATTTCAATCGTGTGAATGTTGTTATTTTTTGATCGGGAAAGAAATCCTCATGACTTTTAGGAGCAACCATGTCCATTTTCATAACAATGGGTTTATCATTGACAAAAACCGTTGAATCATTAAATGAGAAATAAAAAGGACCAGTATTTTCCACACGAAACCCTAAACCGCGCGATGCATCTTTAATAATAGACCAATGCAGAAGGGTACTAATATCAGATAGCCTTAACTTAGCGACAGAAGCCGGACGGTAAAATATTTTAATACGTGTACGGAAAGCTATATCAAGCTTTTGTTTTGTCCCACTAGTATCCACTGGTGGGATCTCCAGAAGATTAAACCAGAACACCGACTCCTTATCCTGGGGTAAGCTCATTCCGTTATAAATCATTTTTAAACTTTGGCCGCTATTAGGCTCAACTCTAAAAATAGGCGGCGTCACAATAAATGGGATTTTGTTTTTATCAATATCTTCATTACTTGAACCATCGTCAATCCATACTTGTGAAAGAATAGGCTGATTCGTTTTGTTCTTTGTACGAATACTGATTTCTTTTTCATTTCCTGGGTAAATAATACGTGTACCTACAATGGACATCCCTGCCCAACTATTTTGTATAGTCAGAAAAAAAATAATACAAGCTGATAAAGTTTTGAACATAAAGGGTCCCGTAGATATACATATATAACTTTTACTCAATAATAAAGGTGCGTATTCTCATCTTTTTGTCTGAATACGCACCCTGCTATCATAAAATCTTAATTGTAAGCGAGCGTATAAGCGACTTTCGCGTGGATTGTTCCGTCCGTTGCTTGGCCCGTCGCGTAATAGGCAGCAACATATTCCAACTTAGCACTATGACTACTAGAATTAACTGCTACAAAAGCGCCATCAGTGCCACCAACTTGGACTTGTTTAGTTCCCCCTTTATCAAAAAGTCTAATTTGGACATTTTCGGCTGCTTTGACAGGAGGCGTTGCTTTGGAATCGGTCTGAACATCGTTGATCAGGTTATTGGTCTGTACATCATAGCCAGTTGTTCCATTGATGGCTTCAAAGTGTGCAGTAACCCCTGTAATCGCTGTGGCACAATTCTCGACATCAATCGTGAAAACGTGAGAACCCGCTGTTTTCCCAGCAGTGCCTAAATTTTCGATTGAAACTTTGGGAAGAGTAACCGTTTTGTTCACATCGCCATTTACCACGGTACAGGTACCCGAAATAACTTGACCACTGAATTCAACTGTTCCCGCAGAAGCTGCATAGGCACCAGAGGTCATTATAAAAGGTAAGAAACATAATATACGTAGTTTAGAATTCATTTTGCTATCCTTTGAATTAGTCACATTTAACCATATTGAAAAACAAGCCTAAACAACAACCAATATCCTTATTGCAGCTGTTTTCAATACTTTTCATTGCCTAAATGACAATCTGTTACCTTGGTATCAATTAAATATTTATAAAACGATATCATTTGCATCGTGAATTTGATGCCTTTGATCTTTTCATTATAATTAATTTCACTTCGCTATTTTTACAAAAAACTTACCTGAGGAAAAGGTCAGCTTTACCGTCGAGCCAGCTATATCAACCTGCCTCTTTAATATTGTCTTACTCAACAATGGCATTATTTTCTGTTCGATAAAACGAATAAGCGCACGGCCTCCAGCATCTGAGATGCCACATTCATCAATGACCTGTTGTACTACTGCAGCACTGTAAACCAATGTTGCTTGATATTGTGTATGTAATCGTTGACTAATCTTATTCAAAGAGAGTTCAACAATCTTTTTAAGAGATTCCATTTGCAAAGGTAAATATGGAATAACAGTCAACCTCCCTAAAAAGGCGGCAGGGAAAACATTGAGTAACTCAGGTTTGAGATTGTTTAATAACGTCTCAATGTTTTGGCATTTTTCAATCTCAGCACATTGCTGCATGATCATCTCACTACCAATATTGCTCGTCAGTAACAATATGGTATTTTTAAAATCTATTTTGCGCCCTTCACCGTCTTCCATCTCCCCTTTGTCAAACACCTGATAGAAAAGCTCATGCACATCTGGGTGAGCTTTTTCAATTTCATCAAGGAGCACCACACTGTAAGGTTTCTTACGTACTGCTTCAGTCAATACTCCACCATTGCCATAGCCAACATAGCCGGGGGGCGATCCCTTGAGTGAGGAGATAGTGTGCGCTTCTTGGAATTCACTCATATTAATAGTGATCAAGTTTTGCTTGCCACCATATAAACTGTCTACGATCGCCAGCGCAGTTTCAGTCTTACCCACGCCTGAAGGACCTACCAGCATGAATACGCCCAGCGGTTTGCACGGATCAGCCAGTCCTGCTCTTCCCGTCATGATGATCTCGCTGAGTTGAGAAAGTGACGCTTCCTGACCAATAACACGCTCACTAAGACGCTGCGGTAATGTCATGACTTTCTGCACATCATCTTTCAGCATTTGTCCAACCGGAATCGCGGTCCAATCGCTGACAATACTTGCTATAAGGTCTTCATTGACCTCTGCATGGACAAGATGCTCTTCCTGTCGCAATTGACTCAATCGATCCTCTTCTGCAATTAACTGCTGACGAAGCGCCTCGCTCTCCAGAGCATCATCTTCTGAACTCCTCTCCATGATCTGCTGACGCAGTGCGATGATGCTTTCCGTAGCCTGTTGTTCAGTACGCCACCGTTCAGTAAGTTCCGCTATCTTACTTTCAAGCTCTAGCAGTTCAGCTGTGAGCTGCTCTTGACGCTCGCTTTGAGCTTTTCCGAGTTGTCCGGCTTTTTCCAGCAATGACAACGCTGTTTGACCACTTTGGTACTGCCATCGCAGGGTGTTAAGCTGCTTAGGTGGGGAGAACTGGGCGATAGCTACGCGCGCACAGGCGGTATCCAATAAGCTGATGGCTTTATCCGGTAACTGCCTAGCAGGAATGTAGCGCTGTGAGAGTGTAACAGCGGCTTGTGTCGCCTCTTCCATTATCCAGACGCCATGATGTTTCTCCAACGAGGGGATAAGGCTGTGCAACATGGCAATTGCTTGTTGCTCATCTGGCTCATCGATCTGCAGGACTTGAAAACGTCGTGTCAGTGCTGGATCTTTTTCAATATGCCGTTTGAACTCACTCCAAGTCGTTGCACCAATTGTCCGCAGCTGACCGCGGGCCAGCGCAGGTTTCAATAGATTAGCAGCATCACCAGTCCCTGCATTTCCACCCGCACCGATCAAGGTATGCACTTCATCGATGAACAACACTACGGGCTGCTCAGAAGCAATCGCTTCATCTAAGACAATTTTAAGCCGGGCTTCGAACTCCCCTTTCATGCTAGCACCTGCTGAAAGAGCCATAACGTCTAATGAGAGTAAACGGACGTCACGCAATGCCGGAGGAACAAGGCCCGAGGTTATCGCCTGTGCCAGCCCCTCGACTACAGCAGTCTTCCCTACCCCTGCTTCACCAGTCAGCAGTGGGTTATTTTGTCGCCGTCGCAATAAAATATCCGCCATACTGGCAATTTCGCTATCACGTCCCAGCACCGGATCGATGTCGCCTTGTCGAGCCAGTTCAGTCAAATCGGTGGTATATTTTGCTAGCGCGTCACCCTCTGTTTTTTTGAGCAGGTCAACGTCCTTACCAGATTCGAGCGTGCTATCACCTTGAATTTCAGATTCTTCATCCGAACCAGCAGTGATCTCTTTTAGGTTGGCTTGCAGGACATGAGGGTTGATACGCCCTAGTGCAGGAATAATCTTCAGCAGTTCACGTCGCAGTTCGCTGTGCGAAAGCATCGCTAAAAAAAGATGTACGCTTCGAATACGATGTTGTAGACACTCAAGGCTTGCACATATCCAGGCTCTTTCGATCGCCAGTTCTATCTGCCAGGAGAAATCATTAATTGATTCCGCACCTGAAGGGAGCGCCGCTAGACTTGTTGCCAGACCGCGTTCAATCACCTCAGCATCAAGCTCGAAAAACGTAACGATATGTTGGAGATCATTATTGCCCCCAAACCAAAGCTGATTGACCCAGTGAACAAGCTCAATATTCGGGTTACCACGTAATTTACACAGGCCAGCAGCACTTTCTATCGATGAAAAAAGTGTTTTATTGAGTTTATTAAATAGGTCTTTCCTCTGGATAGCCACGTCTCTCTTTCCTACTTATAATATTATTCTCTGTTTAATCTGTTATTAACTCTAATGCATAGCGAATAGAAAAATAAAGCAAAACTCACCACAACAATAACATATTTTAATAAAAATCCTATTTCCACAAAGTAAAATAATATTCATTATTTCTTAATGCGAAAAATAACTAATAATTCATCGAGAGTAATAGCGTCATTTTAGTTGAAAACTATTTTCTCATTAGGAAAATATAAGTAACTCTATTAACCCTTTATTTATCATTTCCACTTATCGATAGACCTCAAGAAAAAAATAAATATAAACTATATAAAATAGCAAGTTACCTGCATTGCAGTTTCTTTTTTCATCATCCAATCATAAATTGATGAATACTTTCGCACCCTATTCTCTTATGCGACCTAAAATTCAAACCACCAACATAATTCAACCTAAAATGAAGTGATTCAGATAAATTAATTCCCTTTGGTAAATAAAGAATTAACTAAATAGCTATTTAAACCTCTAACATCGCATACTATACTCATCATTACCGAGGATTATTAAAAAACTTAAAATTATAAGATCACTGCTGAATTGATTATTTCCATCATGCACTCATCCTCCGGATACTCATTTTTTAAAACACTCATTTAATATTCGGGGCCTACATGGATCAAAAATTCTTAGACAGCTACAATACAGAATTGACATTCATGCGTGAGATGGCAAATGAGTTTGCCGAAAAGCATCCTAAAATTGCCGGACGCCTCGGCATGCATGGTATTGACGTCGCCGATCCCTTTGTAGAACGCTTAATCGAAGCATTCTGTTTCATGTCCGCGCGGACTCAACTTAAGCTCGATTCAGAATTTCCCCGCTTTACCCAACGGTTGCTTGATATTATCTATCCTAATTACACCGCACCGGTTCCTTCAATGGGGGTAATTCAGCTCAAACCGAACTTAAAAGAAGGGGATCTCACGCGAGGATATTCAGTCCCGCGGGACAGTGCGTTCTATACTCCAATCCCAGCTGGAGAAGTCACTCGCTGTGAATTCCGAAGTGGTCAAGAGGTTCAGCTTTGGCCACTAGAAATTACGGATGCTAGGTTAACCTCTTTACCCCCCGATATGCCCCACTTGGAGCGGTACAACATTCCGTTGGCTCCCTTGAAAAGTGCGTTAAGAATTAAGCTCTCATTACCTGATGATATTACTTTTTCCCAACTCAACGGGCTGGAGCGTCTACCACTCTATATTGATGGTGATGAGCGAATTGTTTCGCACATTTTTGAATTACTCCACGCTGGACAAGTCGCGATGATCGTCCGCTCAGGTCGCGGAGATAATATGACTGACAGTATTGTTAGCCGCAATCCATTGGCCTTTGAAGGACTATCGTCCGGACATAATCTTCTTCCCGCCGCCTGGAATATGTTCCATGGTCATAATTTGGTACAAGAGTACTTCTCCTGTCGTAAACGCTTTTATTTCTTTTCTCTGACGCAGCTGACAGACGGACTGATCCACAACCACACCTCAGAAGCAGAGATCATTATTCTGTTAAACCGTAATGCCTCACATCTGACGGAGCACATTTCCGCGTCCCGCTTCTTGCTGCACTGTACGCCGGTCATCAACCTGTTTTCCAGACGCTTAGACAAGCTTGAAATTAATCAACGCTCAAACGAATTTCACGCCACGCCAGACCGCAGCCGACCTCTCGATTTCGAGGTTCATTCAATTCGCAAAGTATTTGGTCAGCAAGCAGAAAATAGTAGCGAGGTGGTTTTCAACCCGCTCTATCAAACACGTCATAGCGCCCAAGGTAACTTTGGCCGATATTTCTCTACGCTACGCAAGCCACGCCAAACCAACAGTAATGCGCGTAAGTACGCAACTCGAACTCCTTATTCTGGTACGGAGGTTTTTGTTTCACTGGTGGATCAGAAAGAGGCCCCCTGGCAAGACAATATCCGCTACTTATCAATTGAGGCGCTGATTACTAATCGAGATTTGCCCCGTTTAATCTTAGCTGACGGTAATTTTTCCTTGAGTATGCCAGATTCAGCGCCAGTTGAAGGTGCTCGATTTATCTTTCAACCCAGTGCTCCCCGATCACCGTTTGCTCAAGGCGAATCGGCTTGGCGACTCATTCGGCAGCTCAGCTTTAACTACCTACCTCTATCAGATATGCCCCATCACGAAGGGGGTGCTTCGCTGCGTAATATTTTGCGTCTTTTTGTTAGCGATTCAGATAACGAATCAATCAAGCAAATAGAGGCACTGGTGGGCTGTCACAGTACGCCAGTGGTCCGTCGCCTTCCTGGGAAAGGATTACTCATTTACGGTCGAGGGGTACGTTGCGAATTGACCATCGATGAAGAGAGTTTTTCCGGTATCAGCCCATATCTTTTTGGCATGATTATGGAAAATTATCTTGCTCGACACGCTGCGATAAATGTTTTTACTGAAACAGAATTACGCTCCATGCAGCGTGGGGTGATAGGACAATGGCAGGCACGTCCGGGACAGCGAGGTATCTTGTGACTGTGCGTGATAACAGCTCTCTCGACCAAAAGCCTATGACTCACTGCGCCGAGGATGATCAGAGTATCCAGAATGGCTTCATCCCGCTACTTCGGAAGCTTGCGGCACAGTCTCCAGAAAGGCCCGTACCAGGAAGCGCTCGCTTGCCGACACAAGAAAACTTTCGCCTAAGCCAAAAAGCGCATATGAATTTTGCGCCCCGCGAAATAGCGTCTCTTAGCCAGACGGCTGACAAGACCGATATCGAACTTTTCGGCCTAGGTGTATGGGGCCCCCAGGGAGCCATGCCACTCCATCTCACCGAGCTGGCCTATACTCGATCAGAGTCACATGATGATACGCTAAATGCCTTTGTCGATATCTTCCATCACCGCGCCCTCGCACAATTTTGGCGTGCATGGTTCGTCTCTCAGGATACGGCTTCTCTTGATCGCCCTCATGATGAACGTTTCTCATTTTATGTTGGCAGTTTGGCTGGCCTTGATCCTCAAGAACTGCTCGACAGCGCGCTGCCGTTGCATCCACGACTCTCCTCTGCTGCCCATCTAATTCGTGAGTCACGTAACCCTGAAGGCCTGATTGGTGCACTTCACTATTACTTCGATGTCCCCGTACAGATACAGGAATTCGCCAGTCAGTGGATCAGCCTAGAAAATGCAGATCGTTCCCAGCTCGGCATTATGAATGGCTCATCCAGCTTAGGAGATGGTGCAATTTTAGGCAGCATGGTCGTTGATAGGCAGCATAAATTTCAGCTTATTTTCGGGCCCCTTAGTCTAGAACAGTATCGGTGCTTCAGCCCAACCGGCGAGGATTTACCGGTACTGCGTGAATGGGTAAGAAATTTCGTGGGCTTCGAATATGCCTGGGAAGTCAGCTTGGTGTTATCCGCTGAAGAAGTGCCTTATGCATCTCTCGGTGAGACGCACCAACTGGGTTACACCAGCTGGCTAACACGCAGCGATACATCTACTGCGCTGGCAGGCATGAGTTTCGATCCCGAAGCACAGTCCCGCTGGGCCTAACCATCACTTTTCTTTTTTGAGACAGGAGCAATATGTTGCCGAACTTAACTTACCCCTGCCCGGAGTGGTATTTGCCGCTGCTAGAGCCGACAAATGATTCCCCCCCCTGTGGGGAAAGTCTCGAATATGATCCAGCATTTATCATGCTCCAAGGACAGCTTCAGCCTCGACTTGGGGCCGAATATGGTGATTTTGTCGAGGCTATCGATCCCATCAAATGGGCTGAGGTTGAACGTGAAGCACGCACACTCTTGTTAAAAAGTAAGGATGTACGGCTAGTTATTATCTTAATGCGCTGTCGGTTACACAGTATCGGCTTATCGGCGGTCAATGAAGGGCTAAATGCTCTCCTTCACTTGATTACGCAATGGCCTCAAGATTTTCATCCCTTACCCATGGATGAGGGAGAGTATGTACCCATCCTACGCGCTAATGCTTTTGCTGAATTGAGCTCACACGAAGGTTATTTAGCCGACCTACGCCTTGAGCCACTTCCTAAAGCGAAGGGTTTACAACTCACCTTAAGGGACGTTGAACGAGCGCTTAGTGGTCCGGCTGATGAGGATACGCAGAGCGAAGTGACGGTAAAAGCGATTTTAGAAACGTTGCATAACGATCCTTCCATCGTTTCTCTGCAACACGCCGCTGAAAAGTTACGCGAACTCAAGGCAATTCTTGATCACAGCTTGGGCGATGATGCCCCCGATTTCTCGGCGTTGACCTCTCTGCTAGTGTTTTTTTCCAGCAATACAGCTATCGCCCCCTTAGAAAACGATCAGCCAGTTCAGTCAGAGACGCCCCTCCCTACGTGCCACGTGGAGCCACCGAACGCGTCGTCGCCCCCCCCTAATCCTCTGCCATCAGCAGATCCACGGCCTTTATCGGTAGAAAAAACAGTAATAACAACACCATCCGCTGCGGTTATCAGCGATCGGCGGGAAGCCTTACGTCGACTGGAACAACTACGTAGCTGGTTCAGCGAGAAGGAGCCTAGCTCTCCCGCAATTTTACTCCTGAGCCTCACTGCACATACCGTCGGCAAAAGTTTTATTGAGCTGTTGGATATCTTACCCGCCGAACTTATCGCTAATTTAAAATCTTTACAGGACATAGCAGAATGCGACTAATTTCTAAACTGTTTATTACCTGCAATTTTATTTTACTTCAGCCGTGCTTGGCTGACTGTCCCTTTATCAAAGATGGTTTCGAATCGCTTTCTATACCTGGCTTTCCTATTTTCCTAACTCTGCCAGCAAAAACGTTTAATATTGATGCAGATGCCGCTGCTGGTACGCTCATCGGTAAAATGAGTGTTGCCGCAAACACCTTTAACGACGTCTATTACGACTGTAATAAAATTCCCACCTATCTTTACGGTAAAACACTTAATACGACTGGCCTCACGGATCTTTCTAACAACACCTTTGCGGTGGGCGATACCGGTCTTTCAATTTTACCTTCCCTCACCTCAAAAGGTGCAACCGGCTATTTCCCATCCATGCCTAGAACGCTACAAGTGAACCCAGATAGCCCCTATATCGTGTTTACTAAAAACACGTCTTTCGAGGTGCAAATTTACAAGAGGAACGCCCAGCTTAAACTGCATGACCCACAGGGGGAAGTCGTTCTTCCTCCAACGGTCGCCTTCATCACCCAATGGATTAACAGCGACACCCCAGGTGATAACAGAGCTTTTACCGTTAATCTCGGCGGGGTGACTATTGTAAGTACGCCTGTATGTAAAACCGACCAATCCATAAAAGATGTGCCATTCGGCAGCATTACAGAAACCACGCTCAACAATGGCATCAAACGTGACCTACATTTCACACTTCAGTGCCAGACCGATTTCGGTACTTACAATGCCATCGCAAGTATCAATGCTCGCCAGCGTACATCGGATAACAAGTACATTACTGTAACCGATGCCGCAGGCAATACAGACAGGCTCAAGATTGGGATTACCGACAGTCAAGGTAAGACAATGAACGTGGATGGTACGTCCTCTGAATCTAAGTACAGCGTCCAAAACAACAACGCTGCACAATTCAACTGGAGTGCCACGTTATTACGCGCCTCCCCCACCCTTTTACCCGCAGTGGGGGATTTTACCGCTCATGCTGAAATTACTTTCCAGATCAATTAACCCTCGTCAAAGCAGTCAATAAACGGATGAAAACTTCAGATAGTACTATATTCGTGAATATCGCCAGCTACCGTGACCCAGAGCTGTGCCCCACCTTGCATAGTCTGATTCACGGCGCGGAGAAGCCAGAGAATTTACACATTGTGATCTGCTGGCAGGACAAAGGCGATATCCAATCCTTCCTCAATGCCGGGCTAACATTGGTGAGTCAATCAGAGCAGTTTTATCAATTCCGCTACAGGGGGGTATTGCTCAAGGTTATCGCTGTTAACTATTTAAAAAGTGAGGGTGCGTGCTGGGCACGCTATCAAGTAGACCAATGTTATCAACAAGAACGCTATTTACTACAGATTGACTCGCATTGCCGCTTTATCATTGGCTGGGATACGGCGATGATCACCATGCTTGAAAGCTTGCGTAGTCAGAGTTCAAAACCTGTGCTTTCCTGCTACCCTCCAGCTTACACGCCAGGTCACGACGAAGATCGCAAAGATTATCTATCGCGTCTGGTCTTCAACGATTTCAGTAAAGAAGGTATCGTCGCTCAACATTCTACCCAATTTAAAGCCGACGCCCCCACTCGGAGCGGCTATATTGCTGGCGGTTTTATTTTTGCTGACGGTCACTTCGTCACCCGTGTCCCTAATGATCCAGCTATTTTCTTTATCGGGGAAGAGTTCAATCGTGCAATGCGTGCCTGGACGCATGGTTACGACGTCTGGACGGTACATCGGATTATCCTCTGGCATTATTACCAACGCCAAAATGCACCGAAAGTATGGGATGATCACTCAAACGAAGCGAAAGAAAAAGGGCTGATTGATACCGTCTGGTGGCAACGCAATCAAGCGTCGACGTTGCACGTTCGACGCCTGCTCAACACAGACGCTGCAGAAACCTTTTCCCAACCATGGGGGCTGGGACGTCAACGTTCGCTGCAGGAGTTTCAGTACCGAATTGGTATCGACCTTATTGGGCAGCGTGTTCATCCGGATGTATGGGGAACAGAGAAAGTCAGCTGGTTCGAGGATCTTCCCGACGACCATCAGAAATGGGTGCAAAGTTTACGTTTCTTTCATAATAAAACCCTCATGTTGAGCCAAGATGAAATCAACCTAACGCGTAATGACGTTGTGTGGTGGCACGTTGGGGTCTATAGCCAGGCGAAGCGCCCAATAATGTTACGTCGCTATTCTCCAGCAGCCTTTTGCCAACTCTTCACCAATGATGGTCAGCAATCCAGACAGCTTAAGCTACGCTTTGATACGCTGAGCTGTGCCGATGCCCAAACAGTCCGTATCTGCGCCTTTACTGACCGGTACGAGTGGGATGATGTACTGGAGAAAAGCTGGTGAAATATTTAACGATTTTCGACGAAATTATTGCCACCTGCGCGCTGGTTTCACTCCCCGCCATTATTCCCTCATTGATGGAATATCAGTATCAACTGAAAGTGCGTATCGACCTCTTGTGCACTGACTTAAAGCAAAAGGGATATAGTGACGATGTTATCGATGCCCTGTGTCGTTTAAGCTGTCATGCCCTCGATCTCACTACCCAGCGGAATCTGCAGCAGGAGGGATTGAGCTGGCAAGGTTATGAGCTTGAGCTTTTATTCTACGGCCCGGGTGATGATTGCTTTTTTACCGAGCAACATGCTGACCTGCTGGCTCAGCAGACCCGAGGGGAACTCACCGTAGCGGTAGGTAAACTATTTTGTCTGTCTTCATTTCCCTACCCGCAAACGCCAAGGGGCTCCGGTCAACATCCTCTTATCGCCGCAGACTCGTCATCTTCCCCTGCGACGCTTTCACAGGACGACATTGCCACGACAGATCATAAAAGCACTTTGCTCTGGCACGATGTGTTTTGGACCGCTAAGGCGTTCATTCCTATCCTCACCTGTCTTTTTGCGGTCTGGCTTAGCTGTTATTTCTATCTTTATTAAGGATTTTCCATGCGCAGGATTTGGCTACGCTTCTCTCTATTCGTCATCACTTCAGCTTTTCTACTTTGCTTTGCACTGTCGCTACTGCCCGCTTTACAAAAGGAATGGCTTGTAATGCCGGTGATGATCTTATTGGCCCTCATTCTAGTCAGCCTACATGGCTATAGCATACTCGCGAAACCTCCTAATACGGACACTCCTCCCCTCTTACCAAGATTGGCCGCAGTGGAGAAACCGGTTATGCTGATCGTGGGGCCCTATGCTGCAAAGTGGTTTAGACAATATGGTAACGGGGATGACAGTCGATTCAATCACACACTCGTATGGCTTCTAGCGAACGATGCTAAAACGCTTGCGCTACGCCTTAAGAAGATCGGACAAGTTTCACCCAAGGCGCGTGCCGTAGTATTTTTTCCTCTCCTTCCAGATGCTGAAGATAGTGCTGAACAGATAAAAATAAAGATTTCTCAATGGGAACAAGAGTTCACTACGGTTCTTACACACTATTCTTTACCAGCGGTACTTGCTGTCTACGCCCGTCTCAGTCGTGTCGGCTGCGAAAGCCAACACCTTACGGAAACCTGGCTGGGTAACCTCGCGATTGATCCCCAGCAGGCATTGAGTCCTGAAAAAGCCCTGAGTCAGCTCAGTGCGCAAATCGATAGCACGCCACCCGCTACCCCGCAAGATGTCCAACGCGCCGTCCTAGGTAAACAGCTGTTTGCCTGGTTGACAAAGAGCGGGATCACCCAGTGTTTGACACGCATATTTTTTCCTACTTCGCTGCGGCTAAACCAACTGTTGCTGTGTGATTGCAGTAGTGGGTTCCATCGCCATGGCGCATGGTCGTCTTGGTTAGCCCAGCGCTATGGACTGTTACCTGCGTTGAGTACGCGCACCGCTGAACCTTCACTTCCAATGATTGAACTGAAATCAGCGCCTAGTTATCAGCGCGAACGGCCTCGCGTGGAGAAAAGGGTCAATGCTCTACGATGGAGCCAGTTACTAGTCACGATAATACTGGCGGCTTCGCTCCTCATCACCACTCTTTCAATTCATCGGCAACAACAAGCGTTTCGCCTTAAGATACAGCATATTCTGGAACCGTTAGACAACCTTTCTGCTGTAAGATTACAAAGACGTATTGCGCAACTGCAGGCACTTTACACAGGCTGGTCACCCTGTACCGAGATCCCCGAAATACGCCTGTGGGGGCTATCACCCTGCGCCAAATCTCTTACTGCAATCAATCAGCGTATAGCCCTCCTGTCAACGCTACCGATCTATAGTACGCCGCAGTGGCACGATCATCTATTCGACTCCGGTAGTTCAACGTTATTACCTCAGGCTAGCCGTCAGCTAGCACCGATAATAGAACTCATTCGCTCTCATCCACAGCAGAAAATTGTGATCACTGGACACGCAGACAACTCCGGGAGTAAGCGAGTGAATGACATAATAGCGGCTCGGCGCGCCGAGGCGGTAGCACAGTGGCTGACAGAGCACGGCATCGATCCCTCCCTATTGATTACCCAAAGTGCAGGTGCAGATGAGCCAATCGCCCCTAACGACAATGTGCAGGGGCGCCAGGAAAACCGTCGAGTAGACGTCATCATCCTGCCCTCTGCAGAAATAGCTAAGGAGTTTACGACCCTATGAGTAATAGCCTCTACGAATATCACATGTACGAAGGTAACTTTTTAACTCCTCGTCCAGTGTTGGACAGAAGTGTCAATTTACTGATGTTTCGCGACGATGAAGGGAAAGAGTATCAAATCGTCATCAACCGTGTGTTGCTACCTGAAGGAAAAGACGTTACCGCCTGGTGTGAAGAGGAAATGGAAACGCTACGTCATAAACTTCCTGGTTTCAACATTGAAGGAAAGTTACTCGAACATGAAATTGGCCCCGCAAAAATCCCGATTGTTCAGGTGGCTAACCGCTATCTGTATGAAGGAAAGACCAAAAAACAAATTCAATCGATAATGCGTCTGCCAGAAGATACTGTGCACAATCCGTTTAATCGGGAATTGATAATCTTCACTCTAGTATCTGAAGATCAATTCACGGAATATCAGCGAAAACATTATGTGCAGGTGATTAATAGTTTTACGCCACAGATGGGTTAATGATTAGAAGTGTTATTCGATATTAATTCAATATTTTATACAACGTAAATATATCAAACTAAAACCCTACATATCGATAGCAATTCGTTGTCGCTTAACAACTATAGCGCGAACATTGCAGGCCCGATCGCCTGCTTTGTTCTTACCCACTGATTTGATATAAGGAGATACCTATGCCAGCCATTTCAGTTTGTACAGAAAATCAATTTTATAACCTGGGAATGACCTGTCTCATTAATGACGTAAAAAAAAAGCGAGATAATTATTTCGGTAAGCAAGTCGACGCAACGACAGAACAAGACAAAATTATATCATTTCATAAGGGGGTGGCAGTAATTGATTATAAAGAAAAAAAATCTGAACACCCTCCATTTCCCATAATCATTATTTCCTGTACAAAAAACCTTCTTCTATCCGAAATAAAGACGTTGCTATCTTATATCCTTAAAATTGCACAACGAAGTAGAAGGGAATTTATCCATCTTAATAAAATGAAAGCTATCCTACCAGCAGAGCTTGAACAACTCACCTTCCATGAAATGAAAATAATTAAGCTGTTAGCAAAAGGGAATAGTATCTCTACAATTTCTCAAATAATGAACTGTAAAAAAAGCACTACCTATACTCATCGTAGGAATATTTTAAGAAAAACACGCACCGTTAATAGACAACGGCTAAATAAAATTATTCAAGTACTGAAAAATTATGATACCAAATATTCAGATATCATCTTATTGTAAAGAGGTTGTCACTCATTCCCACAGTTGGCAACCTCTATGCTACTGACTCAGACTTGTCTCGATGATTTTATCAGTATTCTATTGATTACCGGGTGCAAGAGTAAATTTTACTTTTGCACCTCTCTGGGGACGATCACTTTTTTGGCTACTCATTCTTCAGATAACGATTCATTCTTACGTGAACACTTCCCGGCTTAAGGCGTCGCTTTCGTCCAATGTGCAAGCACAGCGCAGCTTTTCCTGTCCTGTAACCCAATCTGTCGAGCAATGCGCATTCTAACGTAGAAAAATAGTCTAAAGGCTTAAGAAATCTTGGTACTGATAATGATAATCATCCCGTTGTTTCTCACCTCGGTAACTGATCACTTTTTTACACTTCGTGAATTCAGTATTAAGCTCAACGCATCATACACGACGGAATAGGATGTCATATGGCCAAGGAAAAACGAGGGAACTCCTCACAACTAGCAACACGTTTAGTCTTTTTTATATCAGGATTCGTGACAGCGACGTGGGCGGTTATCGTCCCCTATGCTCGAGCTAACACTAGCATTAGTGATGCGACTCTCGGTTCACTATTACTATGTTTAGGTATTGGCGCACTCATCACCATGCCAACGACTGGAGCACTCACCAGTCGGTTTGGTTGTCGTAAGGTGATTATTGCCGCCATTGGCTTGATTATATTAATAGTCCCGCTCTTGTCGGTAATCACTCAGCCTATTCTATTGGGGCTGGTTTTGCTCATCTTTGGCATCGGCGTCGGTATGACTGACTGTGCAATGAATATTCAAGCGATCCTGGTTGAAAAAGAGTCCTCTATTCCCTTAATGTCTGGCTTTCATGGATTTTACAGCATCGGAGGCATCGCTGGGGCGGGAATGATGACGTTTCTCTTAGCATTCGGAATTCCAGTAATGCTCGCTACCTTCGTCATCATACTCTGTGTAGGAATCCTCACTCTCTTAAGCTATCCAGGCATATTGCCTTATGCCAATCCAAAAGCAGGCCCAGCCTTTGCTATGCCTCGTGGTATTGTATTATTGCTTGGTATTGTTTGTTTTTCGGTATTTTTGACTGAAGGGACGGTATTAGACTGGAGTGCTGTTTATCTCACGCAAGTTACTGGAATACCAGAGACCTTGGGTGGATTGGGCTATACCTGTTTTGCCGTGGCAATGACACTTGCTCGGCTAACGGGGGATAAAGTTATTAAATATATCGGGCGTTTTAAGGTCGTTGTCATCGGTGCGATAACCGCTGCATTAGGACTGGCAATGGTGACTTTTATCCCACTTTGGTACCTCTCTCTAAGTGGTTATGCGTTGATAGGGGCTGGCTGTGCCAATATTGTCCCCATAATGTTCTCCGTTGTGGGCGAACAAAAAGTGATGCCACAAGCAGTGGCTGTCCCTGCAATGACTACCTTGGGCTATCTTGGCGTGTTAAGCGGGCCGGCTGTTATCGGTTACATTGCACATTTAAGCTCATTATCGATCTCTTTCTCTCTTATTATGTTGCTAATGCTAGTGGTCGGAGCACTCTCTTTTAAACTCAACTTAAATCAACGTATCTCGTCTTAGGGGAAGTAATAGAATAGGATACCAGCCGGGTTTGGCGTCTCCCGTTAAGCCCGTTGACTGATAAGTCCTTAGCCAGCCCTCCCCATCTAGATGGCTTGACAGTTCGCAATATAACGAGACGATTGTCGTATTCACCACAAGCTTCATCAATTTTTCTGCCAGAGTCGTCACTCAAAGTTATCACGATTTGATCATTCCACAGCAGGTGAACGCTGCCCCCTTCACGGTAGCGAAGAGTCATTCGCGTATCTACTGCTGACATGATGCTTACTATAGGGATATACGATTATGAAATATTATATAAATTTAACTATCATTAGTAGAACCTGTTCTTAACAAGAAACGTCCCAAATGGATAGTCCTAAAAATAAAGGTTTACGCGATTGGCTTGTTTTTATTAGAACGGTTGATGCTGGAAGTCTCTCCGTTGCAGCCAAAGAATTGAATATGACCGCTGGAGCCGTCAGTAAAATTATCTCCAAGCTTGAAGATTACACATGCACAAATCTGCTAGTGCGCGACACTCACGGCATTGAACTGACGATTGCTGGAAGATTAGCCTACAATAAAGCGTTAGAGATTACAGAGTTATTTCAAGAGTTACTCGAAGAGCTAAGAAACCCTCAAAAACAGATAAGGGGGATGTTAAAATTAAGTGTCCCTGTAATCCTTGCTGAATTTTTAGCCAATCGCTGGGCGCAAGAGTTTATGGAAATGTGGCCAGGGACTCAAATTCAATTAGATGCAAGAGAAAGCTCAGAGCTTAGCCAAGATGTGCCAGATCTCGATAATCTTATCTTACGTAGCGGCAAACCTGAAAATGAGAACATTGTTTATCGAGAGTTACCAGGGCTAAAAGTTGCCCTGATTGCTACTCAAGAATATATCGATAATTACGGCCGTCCTCTTCACCCTAATGACCTTTCACAGCACAATATCTTCAATTTACGCCATAACGGATTCGGCACCACATTAAAATTCAGTAAAGGAGAAGAATGTTACGAGATTGATAATATCAATAACAGCGCCCTTTCTTCGAATAATCATTTATCTTTGATCAATTTATGCATTGAGGGAAAAGGAATTACACTGGGCACACCGGGCTGGCTGAAATCTGATTATGCAAAACAGGCTAAACTTGTCATATTGATGCCAGAATGGGCATTAGAGCAAGTCCCCGTTTACTTAGTTTGGCGGCCTAGAAAAATTTACTCACCGCTTTTTATTGCTTTTCGTGATTATATTGAGAAACAATGGATTGCGAGGTGATGTCGAGAATTGAATAAAGTATACTGATGAATAATTCCTATATTATTATCAGGTAGCAATGAAAGTAAGGGGGGCGCGGTAAGGATTTTATTGGCTTATCGTTATTAATTTTCACCCCCCCTTAAATCACAAAGGTCAAACAATCTTATTTTATCAATTAAGCGATTACAGACATTCAATAGCCAGCAAAAAAGTAGTAAATAAATTTTAATTAATGTAAGCAACCGCTAAATTATTATATCCGACGACCTGTAGATTAATTATAGTCTAAGCCAAAATAAATAATTCACGCATCAATTTACTTGCCCTTTTATAAAGCAGACTTATAAAATAAATCCCCAATCAAACCAAAGAGGATATGTTTGAAAAAAAACGATTAGTTAGGCCAATGAATAAAATAACTTTGCAGACATTACAACCCCTCCAGGACAATATTACCAACAAGAGGACAAACTTTATTTAGTTAAGTCCATTCAAAAAACAATCCTTTCTATTTTGAATGGAGATTATACTTTCGAAATGTTTTCTAGTGTGTAGAAATCGAATAGATTACTTTTAATACCCCAGTATAATGGCCTGCATTTTTGCCAGAGTAATCAAATACTGGCGTGATAAACTTTAAAGGTGCGGGTAAGCAGAGTGATACTCCTGGTATACCTGGTAGAACTACATTTCGTTGAATATTTCTTGCGTTGGCACCTTTCCAAACGAAAGCTTTCCCATTTGACACCTGATCAAGAACTCCAGTTGTCGGGTTGAGTACTTGAAGCTTATAATTGATAGTATTGTCAATTTTATTTTTATCAGCGCCATCCCGGTAAACTGAAAATAATTCAGGATCTTTACCTATTAAACTTCTACTATCATCTAGGAATTGTAATTGTACCATTTTTGCTGAGGTCCCACCATCGTATAGACACATATCGAGGCTAGCAGTCCCACTTACACTGTCATTGCTCCTACTTCCTGGTCGATAAGTTAAGTTTAAATCAACATGCGGATCAGAAGTTGGAAACGCAGGAAAATATATCATTTGTTTTGAAGAGTCAGTCACCTCCACCGTAAGTTTCCAATAGATCTTTTCAACAATATTACTGGGAAACTTATAGTCACGCTGATTCAATACAAGGTTACCTTCCCAAATCCCTACTGGAATATTTTTTAGGGTTTCCCCATCCAAACCAACTTTAATCGCTGGATCATATTGAGAAAGTTGACATTCAGCAATATCCCATGGGTATCTATCAACACACCCAAGACTCCAACGAAGTGCTGCAATATTCACAACTATGTTCTGATGCGTATTTTTCTCATGCATCGCTAACTTAATTTGCCCCCAAGTACTGAGAGGGGATGAGCGCGAAATTCTAGGACCGTAGACACCTTCTACGGGGCATGCTCCATTTTCTGTATCACTTGTAGAATTACAACTGATCAGTCTATATTGAGAAACAGGATATCTTGTTATAAAATCACCTTCTTGCCATTTTTGAGGCACAGCAGATAGATCATACTTTATACTTGCAACATACTGAGATGCTTCAACTTTATATGAAAATAAAAAAAACAATACCAAAAAAATAAGGTTTATTATTTTAACTACCCTACCGCACTCCAAAAATAATGAATAATGCTTCGTATTTCCCCTCAAAACATTGACCTCCCACCACTTTAACTTAAAGGACATCCCCGGAGTGATGATTTGATATCCTTATCAATTGAATCATTCATCTCCGACATATTTTTAATTATATCTTTACGATGGTCATCGACCATGACATTCATAATTTAGACTTACCAATTATTATTCTGCTCTCCCCTTCATACAATATGAAATAAATCTATAGCAGAGGACTAATTGTTCATAACGGTCAAGCTTGTATTGCTCTTTGCTTTTGCTGTCATGATAGTAGCCTGCTTTTTTTCTGCAGAAGGCAAACTGGCAAAATTGATACTTTTGCACGTCGTTTCTCCAACATACCGAATAACGTCCCTCATCTTGCTGACCTTCATTCCGCATTGCAAATAAGCATTGTTTTTCATGACATAAAGCATTTTCATTTTTTGTGTCGTTTCAAAGGTCACTAAACCATTGCCTAGGGGAGCCCACGATATGACATTGAGTGGGATAACCTCCTCAACGGCGTTTCCTGTCTCATCAAGAAGATGAGCCATCCAGGTATAATGTGATTCGATCTTCACATCGCGGTTATAAACTTTCCCTGGCGTCATGAAAATTTTTCTTACGCCTGTACCCGATTTTATTTCGCTGCTGACACCACCACTAGCTAACGTTGATTCATCAACATTGACCTGACTTTCACGGTAACCAGGAACTGTAAATAATGCTCGACTATTTCCTTTGACCTCGCTTTGACCACTCGTATCCACCGAGACATTAACCTTCGAACTATCTGAGGTATCGCCTTGATTAACATTTATTGTTATCGCTGAAGATGCCGTACCATCTCCCCAACGACCAACTGTTAGCCCCTCCCTATCCAAAATAAAAGAGGAACTATAATTACCACTTCCATTGATAATATTCCCCCCTCCTGTTTTATTAAGAGTATCACTAATAGTCACTGCCCCTGCGCCATACTGCCCGCCTGCTCGTCCATACAGTGAAGAGGTAATCGTATCTGTATTGATACCATTTATTGAAATACCTTTCTCATTTTCGCCTGTATCATCACTATACTGGCTGGATGCAATATTATAGCTAATCGCATTACCTGCTCTCTTACTCGTTTGTACATTCGAACTGGCCGAGAAAGTCCCGCGGTTGCCTTCAATATCGTGAGTATTAGTCGATAACGATAGTGTTACAAACATGCCCTTATCCTGAGCATTATAGGAACTATCATTACGTAAAAAAGCATTAAGACTTGTCGTGATATTTAGACCACTGATGTTTGCGGTTCGGGTAAGCCCCGCCTGCCAAGTACTACTTTTTGAATAAGACTGATAAACGGTCTCCCATGGTACCCCAAAAGAATAATTTGGGTCGTAATCGACCATATCTTGACGCGTGATATAACGGCCCTTATTCATACTTGTTGAGAAGCCCAGTGTGGCATACCAGTTGTCTAACGGTACAGATAACATGATGTTAGTACTTTTATAACAACCGTTGATACTGTATCGGTTAACTCCCTGATTATCACAGTCAGTCGCTTTCATCTCGCTACGATAAAAACTAAGTGAAAATCCATCATTGTAATTGAGCTGCTGAATGGTACCTCGAGATCCTTCACTACCGTGCAAATAACTCACCCTTGAGGTCATCACACCATCAACCCATCCCATGTCGAATCCGTGTGACCAATCAACAGCACTTTCCCAGAAATTCGCTGAATTGAAATAAGCTACGCCTGAAGTAAGCGCTACATTGTTCATCACAGGTAACCTTATTCCAGCCTGGAATACTTTATCATCCTGATGTTTATCAGTTTTACTTCCTACATAGCCTTCATTGTCTGGTACCCCACCTTGAATGAACCACTGTAATGTCCTAGAGGTCAGTTCTCCTAAGCCAGTATAAGGAACGGTCTCAGTTCTCACCAATTGGTTGTTTTCGTAAACCTTCAAACTTATAGTATAGCTTCCTTGTGGTAACGACCGGGTATCCAGTGCTTGAGCGCCCGCTTTTAAATAAAATGATGAAAGTAACTGTTCTCCCCTATAAGCATCGACTCTTGCTTCATGAGAGAGAAATATATTTATAGGAGTTCCCGTATTTACTTTATTAACATTGACCCAAGCAAGCGTGGAACCCGCTCTAAACCCGCGTATTTTACCCAATGGTAGCTGGCTGAGATTAATATTACCGCCAATATTACTAAAAATATCTTTTGAATCCATGATGCCAGCTTGCAGATAGAATCTTTTAAATAAATCCCTCCTAACGTAAGCATTGTTAACAAATATATCATTTTTTCTCTTACTTTTTGAACGTTGCCCTTGAAAACTCCAATCGACATTTAAATAACCATCCTCAATTATCCCTAAAGTTCCATTCCCTTGAATTGATGCGGATTGATAATTTTTATCCGCAACAAAGTTTATATTTTGCTGATGAATGAAAGCATTATGGCTCTCAGCATTGACTGCATAATATGTTTTGTCTTTTATTTGTGATGTAATGTACTTATCTGAAATAAAAACATTAACTCTAGCATTGTCCTCATCATAAATAATATCGACATTATCTGTATCTATAAAATCACAACCTGGCTGATCACCATTACTGCTACAAGATAATTGACTATTCCGATGAAAAGTCCCATCAAAGTATTTCGACAACATCCCCTTAAGATTATGACTGTCTGGATACTTTTTTAAAATTGCATTGATTATTTTATTAGGTTCAATGAAATGGATATTTTCAAGATCCACTGAGATTTTGAAAATCCCCAAAGATTCGCCATAAATAGAGACATCACTAAGAATCGTTTGTCCCTCTGCGAGTTCTTCAAATCCCTTAGGAATACGAAGAGATGCACATATCGATGTAGAGAATGACAAAATGCTTACAAATAAAGAAAACAGTAGAAATCGTCTATTCATTATTAGCCTAATACAAGCATTTTCTAATGGCAGGGATCCCCCTGCCATACATAGATGTTATGGGTTAGCGGCGGCAGCCTGAGCAACCACGATACTTACAACACCAGAGTAACTTCCTGATGTAGTGATCGCGTTAGGATTTTCCTGGGAGATAACCAGGGGCATTACTGAAGATCCATTTGCGACACCATTCGGAAATGTACTTGCGAAAGTCAGTGTCTTTGATGTAGTGGATAACGCATTCCCATTAAGTGTCACTTTTAATGGAATAGCATTAGTACCATTATTATCTGTAAGTGATGGAGTATTGACCAAACTCACAAGGAGATCCCTGTCAGTGGTGTTAGACCAGAGTTTGACTTGCTGCGAATAATCAGCTAACCCTTTTCCTGGAAGATACTGCATCGTTGCCGTTGTCGGTAAAGGTGAACCATCGGCAAGTGTAATATCAACTGTTGGATCTATTTCAGCATTAACAGTAATATCTCGCTGTGCAGCACTCACACTAAATGCTGCTACAAGAACACTGACAATAGAAATAGCTTTAATTTTATTTTTCATGTTACATTCCATTAATGTTATGCCCTTTTTAGGGCGTTCGAAAGTACACCATTTAAAAATGGTGATATAGTATGACGATAGTCATATTAATTTTGTTCTCTCCCTATAATGAAAAATAACGTTTCAATAATATGAAATTTTCATTGTAAGGAGATCGAATTTCTACCCTATTATTTATTTAGCTAGTGTTAGCTCTTCATTCTTTCCTGTTATCCAATTATTATATTTTATGTGGTATTCTTTATTCTTATCGAAAGAGATTCCCTTAAGAGTAACGACTGTATCTGGATATACAGTAGAGGATATCTTTTTCCACTGGCACTCGCCTGATTTATCGCAAATGCCTAATTCATCAATTGCAATCCTGATTGTCCCCTCGTTAGACACCTTTCCAGTTTCGTCGACTATTTTCAGACTCGTGATGACCTTTTCTGGCGCAACATGAATAAGTGCGCCCCACACAACATTGACGCCAAGATTTGCTGTTTTAGATAAATTTCTGTCACTCCCTGGTAAGGGAATCAAATTAGCTTCATTGACACTTTCAAAGTAAGCTCGCCAGGTTGTTTCTTTTTTCGGCGGAAAGATTGAAACAAGCCTTACTACCCTCTGGCTTGAGGCAGCAAGGGCAATTTTCTCAGGAGTGATAACAAGCCCCGCTGCACTTGTATTATCGCTACTTTCCTCATGTTCCTGAGCTGTGCCAGGTTGAACAATTTTTTTCAAATTGACTTTAATAAACTGAACATCATTATCTTGAGAGATAACTTTTATCTGTGAAGCCCCTTTCATACCTATCGCTACCTCCATAGGATAGATATACATCGCACATGAAGCCGAATTGACCTGTACAAGAAAAAGACAAGTGAAAGCAATTGTTGCCAATAGCCTATTTAATTTCATATTGAAACCTTTTATTTAAAATAATAGCGCCAAATTATTAATTATTAGGAAGTTATTGAGAGTACGCGATAAATCGCGTGCTCTACTTCCGTCACGTTAACTCATCAAAAAAATCTATATTCTGTTGACACTACCAAAATTAAAATTATTAACTACTCAATAACAATATCGAGTGATGACGTAAAATAACCAATAGCATTGCACAAGGTTGTCAAAACTAATATTGATGAGCAAGAGACCATTTACGAATTCAGAACCGCTAGCAAATAAAAATACATTACGACTACTAAGTCGGTAACGGATCTTTTTCAGTATCCCATAGAGTTAATAACTTTACTGATCATAGAAAATGGACTTGAAGTAGTGTGTTTTACAGTAATATACTCAATACCAACTTCTAATAAAAGTCCTATTATGGAAAATTAGTTTTTCCTGAAAAGAAAAACACTAAAGACGAAAGGTAAAATCATTTAATGAAATTCATAACCACTCTATTAAACACGTACTAATAAACTCCACATTCCTCTTTCCATTTATATTCTATATACTTTAGAAATTCCGCAAGCTCATTCTTAAAGTAAGGTCTATCCTTCCAAACCAGATAATAGTTAAGTTCTTTCATTTCCCACTCGCTCAATATCACTTTAATTTTATTCATTTTCACTAATTGACGAACATGAATTAAAGGAATACCCACAAGCACGCATCCCTTGTCTAAAACCATCTTTAATGATTCCTCTATTGACGATAGGTGTAATCCATCATTAGCGAAGGTATAAGAATCTCCCTTTTTTACTAATTCAATGTCATGCTCACCTTCGTTCGCTATAAAATATATAGTTGGAAGTTTTCTTAAATCACCAGGCACTTTAATATCAGTAACATTCTCCATATCGGCACGACAGCAAATAACTCTTTTCACTGGGTGAAGTTGCCTATGTATTGCCAACGGATAACCTGACTTTCTATTTGTAATAAATAGCTCATCAATATCCAAACTATCCATGTTTTCTTTTGACTCGATGACTGATATATCAATACTCCTTTTATTTTTACAGTACTCATAACACCAATCAATCAAGAATGACTCAATAAACCGATGAGGTGTAGATATCTTCAGCGTTGATTTTGATGACTTCAACTCATCAATGAATCGTTGAAATTCCTCAGTAATTAATAGCGACTTCTCATAAGCAATTTCTCCCATAGGTGACAATTTGATACTACGTGTGGTTCGTTCAAATAAGGTTATTTGCAAATAACTTTCGAGACGCGTTAGTCTCTTGCTTATTGATGAAACACTCATTCCCATTTGCGATGCGGTCTTCGAAAGGCTTTTGGTTTCTGCGATGGAAATAAAAATCCAAAAATCCTTAAGGTAAAACTTCATTTATTTTATTCCTGACATTTATCTAAAAATGAATTGCAATATATTCAAATATAAAAAAACGGTCAACCTAGTATCAGTAAAAACAGATTTTCCAAATTGGAATGTACTATTTATTACTTATAAATAAGCAACTTGAAGCGTGATGCGATTTATTTTTGGCAGAAAGGGAATTATGATTTTATTTAAAGGAAACGAGAGATAGTTTACTTTTCTGCAATATTGACTGCCTAAGTTGGGAAGAGTTCCGCAGCACAATTATCTATCACTATCCCGGTTTGAGTGGATAAATAGGCGCCTAGAGTATCAAAAGCCTGTAGAGTTCGATTTCTATCAGCAGTTCGGCATTTTGATCTAAACCTGAAAGGATAATGAGACGGTAGACATGACATCAATGTCAGTGTTATCGATGGCTGACAAGGTACTCACCTTTCTCTATTTGTTTAACTAGCCGGTTTTAATGGAATCCTTAATAAAATGGCTTTAATTGTGCGATAAGCTATTCACGCTAGCGTCATTAATACTTCACAAGATGATACTACAAGCAGACTAGCAAGCCAGTTCACTAAAAAACGGTCATGATGACGGTGGAGGTAAAGACCTTTTCGGTACAGTTATTATCGAGGAAGGTGATCAGCGGAGAACTTGGTCAGTTTCGTCAATCACCGCTATGCATTGAGCAAATGAAGCTACAGAGTGGTTAAGAATTCGATATTCGAGTAAAAATGAAGGGATAACTGACATTACTAAAAAGAGCCTCACTACCTAATACAGTGAGGCGACACAGTATAAACTCCAGCTCCTGGCTAACAGTCTTCGCTTATTTCTTTTTGTTGAAACGATAGACTAAAGCCATTGATGTCACCAACATCAGGATAGGGGGCACAACCACGGCGATTATCGGAGTGATTGAGAATATTAATCCCAAGTTAATACATATCTGATAAATGATATAAGTGACCAGTCCAA
>Ga0157364_1000055_pt1 | contig 41846 bp, 42 predicted proteins | sample AttsexASBM2_FD_111476 | JGI IMG/M metagenome (GOLD analysis project Ga0157364, IMG submission 111476) | Fungus gardens microbial communities from leaf cutter ant in Ribeirão Preto, State of São Paulo, Brazil - Atta sexdens ASBM2 | ecosystem: Host-associated > Fungi > Mycelium > Unclassified ...
AGGCAATAGGCACAAGCAACAGGGTATAACAAGTCGTCCAATCAGAGTTCTGGTATGTAAGTTCGATATTATATCCCAGAGCTCTGATTGGACGACTTCGTCCGTTCGATCAGCTCGTTATTCCTTGTTCCTTGTGCCTCTTGCCTGTGCCTATTATGTTTAAAGCCTATCTCTCATTTTCTTATAAAAATCCCTAGAAATTTTGAAAATAATCCATGAACTGTATGTGATCAAACGGATGTGTGATTGAGACTGTGTTCGCTCTGGCGTTCACAACGCTTTAAGCATCATTTTCCTTGTTACTTATTAAATATTAAATAAGAACAATTGATGCTCACAATAAAACTCTAGATACCAAAGTAGAATTCCTTTTATCTGAGCCGAAATGCCGACAGCCTTCCTATTGGTTATTTCGATCGCCATTTAGCTTTAATTGTTTGTAATCCAATAAACGTTTAGCATTATTGATATAGCGTATGGTTAGTAAGTCTAAAATGAAGAATCTGCGGTGCTTTAGGATCTAGAGATTTGTCCGCGTCGCATGCTCCAACATGCTCCAATATGCTCCTACCATTGTTCCTACTCGCTTTAATGAGCGCATTGGAGTGAGTAGAAGCTATGATGAGCATATTGGAGCATGTTGAAGCATGCAACGCGAACAAACCTTAGGTATGCCTTCCAATAAGCGACACAATGCGACACAGTGATCATGTCTTTGTTTAATATTGGCAAACAACAAGTATGTAATGATCTATTGTGTCATTTGTGTCGCTTGTTGGAAGGTACACTAGGCTTTAGCTCACAAGCATTATGAGTGCCAAAGCGAATACAGCCTGGAATGTGGGTAGAAAGTTACACGCGACAGTATTGGCAGCATTGTTCTCGGAGGGAAGTCAAGTAGCGCGAAGTGAGCAGCGGAACGCGGACGACGCGGTGTAAATGCGAAAGTGTTGATTGTGTAGTGTTTGTGGTGTACGTTGACGAATACTTCGTTCAGTGCATGTAACTAATTGTCGGCGCGAGTGAAACAGTCGGTTTGGCAACGCGTTCAGCGAGATAGCTGCTCCGCATGCCTGTGATATGCCAATTATTATCGCTTACGGACCCGCAAATGGAGGTCCTGTGGTTTTAGAAACAACCGACGCCAAGCAACGAGCAACATATTCTCGACGCAGAGGCGCGATTACTGAAGGTACGCAACGTTCGCCAGCCGGTTGTTCATATCGTCGAACTCCGGTTCGCGGATCCGTGAAATCTTCGCGAGTAACGAGGGATAAAGGACAGGTGTTCCCGTTCTGACAAACGGTATCGTCGTTCTCTCAAAACCGCGCCAATTAGATGACGGCTCTTTCCCGCCATTTTTTTTAAAGTTCCTTGCAACGTGGATGCCTCCACCTGCGGTAATAGTTTCTATCGCTGACAGAAGGAAAAAAACGTTTCTCTGACGTCTGCCTCTAAATCGGATCTCAAATTAATAAAGCACAATTATAAAACGAATTCGATTATTTTTTAGGTAGTGGTCTGTTTTCTGTTCCTGCATTAGATTGTTCTAGAATTCTCTTGCTTTAGACAAATATCAAATATATACCTATCTTACATAAGATATACATATTTGATATTTATCTAAAGCGAGAAAGAGAGTTCTAGTGTAAGGAATCAGACTATGCATTAAAGATTGTTGATTGAAATTTAACCAATGAAGACAAAGGAATTTTAGCTCCTATTGTTTAGATTGGTCAAATTTCAATTTTTCAATCTTCAATCTCAATTTTCAATGCATAGTCTGATTTTAATCTAATGCAAGTTAAATTCCAAAAATGTACACTAATTCAACCACAGAAAACAGACTTAGATTAGTACATACTAAAAGCTGCTGTACATAAAATTAACAGTTGAAATTAATTGTAAAGATATATAAATATTTTAAATAATTAACCCTAGCTATACACACTGGGGTTCCCAGCACAATTTTTGAAATCGAGATTTTTTCCGCATTTCTAAATTTTTCTTTTTCTTTGAACCTATATATCTCGAAATTCCTTAATTCTATCGACTTTTATACATTATGGGCTTTCTTAATCAATTCTCCATCCATTGAAAAAAAATTAATTGAAATATGCATTTTAATAAAAATTACGATAACAAATATGGGGTTCCTAGTATGTATATCTAGGGTGCAAAAAACAAGTGTGTGTAGCTAGAATTAAATATCTAATAATGATATTGTTATGTTATTTAACAGAATATACATGTATTAGGAATATGATTTAGTTGAAAATTTTTCTCAAAAATTGTTTATTTAAATAACATCACGTAAACGTTTAATAACTGTTGTACGATTAACATTTAATTCTCTGGCAAATTCTGATATGGATTGTGCTGGATTTTGTCTAATAATGCTTGCAAATCTGCATTTTCCAGTTTTTATCGTTAACATTGAAATGACCATTTTTTAATTGACAGAACAAATATTTACTTAATTGATGGAGCAACATCATTATAAGTTTTTATCAGAGTCCTATAACTTTCAATCGCCATTTTCTTCTGATTAAAAAAAAAAGCACCGCATTACAATTCGTATAAGGTTAAATGAATCAAGTATGTTGTCTGTGCAATAAAATATTGTTACAATTATAAAAGTCTTCCAAACGTTTCGATTCTCGATGGAACCATCTTGGTGGATACAACACTTACATTTCATGTGTTCTTACAATATTTCATCTGTTACGCATTGTAGATTACATAAAACTTGTCACAAAAACTTCAAGCCAGAATGCATTAAGAGTGTGATTGCTTCCAAATTGAATAAACATTTCTATTGCAATTCTGATTATTGATTACAAGGATACGAAATACACAGGAATTAAAACAATGGAAAAGAATTAAAACTTTTAATTTTTTATCTTTAAATTTTTTTAGAATTGCCGGCCCGACAGGACGAACGTTTACATGTCGACAGACTGACAAATTCGGAATGATACGAAGACAATGGAAAAGACAAGATAGGACAACAAATATAAAGAGGGGATGAACCAATCAGGACGGAGGAACACAATACTTATTAGATAATACATCTATAATAGGAATATATGCTTCTGAAAGAAATTCCATTGAGAACCGAAACGTTTGGAAGACTTTTACAATTGTAATAATATATATTTTTTTGCACAAACGTGCTCATTTAGTCCTTACACGAATTGTATTGAATTGAATAGTTCGCTGAGCTTTATAGTTTTTAATTTTAAAACGCAAATGTCGAAAATATTTCTTTAGGAAACTTCATTTTTAAAATGGTATAAACGCGATGTTTACTGCATCTATTGTTAGTAAATGACTAAATATCATATCATGAAGTAATATTAAAGCATTAAGAAATAATAGCTATGATTGAAATGTCTTCAATAACACTGATATTAATGCATTTTTTTGTAAAACTCAAAACTAAATCACACTTCTAATATTATTTCACTGTTAAAAGTTGATTAAATTATGTCATTGCATGTAAATATTTTACAAGTATATGAAATAGCCTTTAATGTGCACTAATCAGTGTAGTTTGAGTGATCGAATTCACTGTTAGATGGCACATGATGCTTGTTTTCCTGCTGGATTTCTAGCTGGATTAAAATCTTGTTACTATTGGCTGTGATATTATTGGGTGCTCAACAGTGGCAAGAATTTAATCCAGCTAGCAATCCTGCAAGAAAACAAGTATCATGTGCCACTAGCTTCAGTCCTGTTCTTTTTAGTTAAATTTCTTACACATGGTTCATCTTATTTTCTCATATTCTTTCCATGTTGGAGAAAAGAGACAAAAGAGATGAATCATGCAGAGTAGCTGAAAAGAATAGACTTATGGAGACTAACAGTTTAATTTAATTCGCCTAAAAATGGTTTCACAAAAGCAGAGCTGTTTACAATATGCTTCAGTTGCCATTTAAGTCATAACGCCCTTGTTTATATAAACAAACAACAAGGATAAAATATTTGAGCGCCAAAACAAATACCTTTATATTCTAGTTTCTCATAGTAAAAGTTGACTTCTATATAGATCTTTATGCGTGTAATAATTATTTCATTGATCCATAGATATCTAAAAATACATCGTATCAAAATGAGTACAGCCGTGGCAAATGGAGCCGGCAATAGTAAGTCGGTTACCAAACAAAAAACCATTGAAGGCATCTATCAAAAGAAGTCTCAATTGGAACATATCCTGCTGCGTCCAGATACCTACATTGGATCTGTGGAGACAATAACAGAAATGATGTGGGTCTTTGACAAGGAAAAAGAAATGATGGTGCAGAAGGATATAAAATATGTTCCTGGATTGTATAAAATTTTTGATGAAATCCTGGTAAATGCTGCTGACAACAAACAACGAGATCCTAAAATGGATATGATCAAGATTGATATCGATTCGTGAGTCGTTTAAGAAGCACACTTCTCAAAAACTTAATATAAATTGTCAATTAAATACTAATAATAAAAATTAACATAAATTGTCAAATGTAAATACATATGGTCAATTAAACACTGTGTTATAGGGAGAACAACACTATTTCTGTATGGAACAACGGCAAAGGCATTCCCGTAGTAATACACAAGGAAGAGAACATGTATGTCCCTACCATGATATTTGGTCATCTTCTGACATCGTCAAATTATGATGATGAAGAGGAGAAAGTAACCGGTGGCAGAAATGGTTATGGTGCCAAGTTGTGTAATATTTTTAGTCATCGTTTTACTGTTGAGACCGCGACAAAGGAATATAAGAAATGTTTAAAACAAGTGAGTGCAAAATACATTGATATCTTAATCTTTAATTCTATCGATACATTAATATTCTTCTCTTTTACAGACATGGGGTGATAATATGGGAAAAGCTAGCGAACCTAGAATTAAAGAATATTTCGGAGAAGATTTCACAAAAGTTACTTTTTCGCCGGATTTGTCAAAGTTTAAGATGCAATCTCTCGATGACGATATCGTATCTTTAATGTCTCGAAGAGCATATGATGTAGCTGCCTCTACGAAGGGTGTTAAGGTTTTTCTGAATGGAAGCCGTGTACCAGTAAAGAATTTTAAGGATTACGTCGATTTTTATATCAAAGGAAAAGAAGACGATATCGGTAATCCGTTAAAAATTGTGTATGAAAATTGTAGTCCACGTTGGGAAGTAGCTCTCACTTTGTCTGATAAAGGATATCAGCAAATGTCCTTTGTAAATAGTATCGCAACAACAAAGGTAAGATAAATAGTTGTGTACAGTAATTTCCTATGAGATATAAAATTGTTCCAAATATGTAAATTTGCCGAATATCGATAGGGTGGCAGGCACGTCGATCACGTGACGGAATTAATAGTCAAACAATTAATCGAAACGTTAAAAAAGAAGAATAAAGCTGGTGTAGCCATTAAACCGTTTCAAATTAAAAATCACATGTGGATCTTTGTTAACTGTCTCATTAACAATCCTACTTTTGATTCGCAAACCAAAGAGAATATGACTTTGCAGCCGAAAAGTTTTGGATCTAAATGCGTACTAACTGATAAGTTTATCACTTCGGTAAGTGCAAATATTTTTATCGAAGTTCATTTGTCTGTACATGTTTGACCATTCTTTTCAATGTGATTGTAGCTCACGAAAATTGGTGTTGTGGAAGCGGTATTAACTTGGGCGAAGTTTAAAGCTGACAGTCAACTTGAAAAATTGGGTCCTAAATCAAAACAAAGGAAACTTCATGGTATACCCAAATTAGAAGATGCCAATGATGCAGGAACTGCAAAATCACTGGAATGCACACTCATTTTGACTGAGGGAGATTCAGCGAAAACAATGGCTGTATCCGGTATTGCTTCCATAGGCAGAGATAAATATGGCATATTTCCGTTGAGAGGTGAATTTGTTTAATAAAATGAATAAAGATCTTAGTGCCATAGTAATATTAACCAATATTTTATCGTAGGTAAAATGTTAAACGTACGGGAGGCTACCCATAAACAAATCTTAGAGAATGCTGAAATTAACAATTTGATAAAAATCCTTGGTCTTCAATATAAGAAAAAATATGAATCTCGGGAAGATATGAAGACGTTGCGCTATGGAAAGATGATGATCATGACTGATCAAGATCAGGTAAAATTTTTCACACAGATATTACATATATATATTCTGTCAAACATTTACGATTTGGTTTTTTTTTAAGGACGGTTCACATATCAAAGGTCTATTGATCAATTTTATTCACCACAACTGGCCATCGTTATTAAAACTAAACTTCATTGAAGAATTTATTACGCCTATCGTGAAAGCTACTAAAGGCAGTCAAGTTAAATCTTTTTTTTCTCTGCCGGAATTCGAGCAGTGGAAGAAGGAAACAGAAAATTTTCACACATATAAGATCAAATACTACAAAGGTGTTTATTCAGAAATCTATTTCTTCTCGTTTTATTAATTGTCAGTTATAATATTTACGCATATAGGATTAATGTAATAAAAGTTCTTTTTTCGAATTTACATAGGTTTGGGTACTTCAACCGCCAAAGAGGCGAAAGAGTACTTCGAAAATATGAGCAGACACAGAATACGCTTCCGATACGACGGCGAGCAAGATGATCAAAATATCATCATGGCGTTCAGCAAGAAATGTGTTGATCAACGTAAAGACTGGCTGATGAACCACATGAATGAAACAAAGAGGCGAAAGGAGATTGGTCTCGGCGAGCGTTATCTCTATGAGAAGGAGACACGTGATGTTTCTTTCTCGGACTTTGTTAACGTCGAACTGGTACTGTACAGCAATTATGATAATGTGAGATCCATTCCAAACATGATGGATGGCTTTAAGCCGGGCCAGAGAAAAGTATTGTTTACTTGTTTAAAACGCAATGACAAACGCGAAGTGAAAGTCGCGCAATTGGCGGGATCTGTTGCCGAACATTCTGCTTATCATCACGGTGAGACGTCTCTGATGGCGACCATAGTTAATCTCGCGCAGAATTTCGTGGGTAGCAATAACATTAATCTGCTACAGCCCATCGGTCAATTCGGTACAAGACTTGCTGGTGGAAAGGATTCTGCCAGTCCGAGATACATTTTCACGATGCTCAGGTACTTGTCATTATTATATAGATATAGATACTTACAGAAAAAGAAATTATATACATATATTTCTGCGTACTTATCTCTTTTTTTTCCTATAGTCCTTTGGCAAGGTATATATTCCATAAACATGATGATCCTCTGCTAAAATACGAATATGACGATAATCAAAGGATCGAACCTGTTTATTATGTACCTGTGATTCCTATGGTACTAGTAAATGGTGCCGATGGCATCGGTACCGGATGGATGACAAAAATACCAAACTACAATCCTCGAGAAATAATCGAGAATTTACAAAGAATGATGGAAGGCGTGGATCCGAAACCAATGGTATTAAAAAATATCTAAAAAATTAAATTTATAATTTAAATGTACTTTATATTTAACAATAAAAAAAGTTCTAAATGTAAAAATATCGAGATATATTTTCATCTTGAATTTCGTCATATGTTTTTGTTTAGAAACCGTATTACAAAAATTTCAAAGGTGTCGTAGAGAGCTGTGGGGATTTCCGCTACGTTATAAGCGGAGAGATATCAGTGATCGGACCCGATAAGGTAGAAATCACTGAACTTCCTATTGGCACGTGGACACAAGCTTACAAGGAAACTGTGTTAGAACCCATGTTACATGGAACTGAAAAAACGCCGGCTATCATTACGTAAGTATTATATTATTATATAATAAGTATTATATTATTATATAATTACATAATTATATATTATATAATTGATTAATGATAAGATTTTTGTGAATTTTATGTTAATTTCAAGAATATTGATTATATCATAGGGATTTTAAAGAATATAATACAGATACAGCAGTACATTTTATAGTAATGATGAATCGTGACAAATTAGTGGAGTTAGAAAGAGATGGTCTTCATAAAATATTTAAATTACAAACAACAATGACCATAACATCAATGGTAAGATATCATAAATACTGATATAATATTAATAATTGGAAATAAAACGGAAATTTGTCAACGATATTTTTTGTGCAGTGTGCATTTGATGAAAATCAATGCTTGAATAAATATGAAAGCGCAATACAGATATTAAAAGGATTTTATAAAGTACGATTGGAAAGTTATCACAAGAGGAAAGATTATCTAGAAGGAATTTTACAAGCGGAAGCGGCGAAGCTATCGAATCAAGCACGCTTCATCCTCGAAAAATGTGATGGCACTCTAGTAATAGAAAACAAGAAAAAGAAGGACATGATAGCAGAATTAGTCAGACGTAGTTATGAGTCGGATCCGGTAGTATCTTGGAAACTATCGCAAAATAGGGAGCAAGTATTGGTAAGTAGATTTTTGCTTTTTGGGAAATTCCCTATATAAATACAAAAGAATCTTATTTATTGGAATTTATTTATTCTGCTACACGAGGAGGATCAAGTAAGTTAATATAAAAAGAAACAATATGTAAAATTGCCAATGCAGACATTATAACGTAAAGATCTTTTGGCAAACAATCATTTTCCATAAAGAAATATTTTAGCTTTCTGCTATCTAACAAAAATAAGCAGAAAATTTTTAGTTAAATATAGAACTTCGGATTATAATTGCTTTTTGAAAAGCAATTTTCTCCATCGTTTCCGTAAATATGTACAGCATTAACAATAATTCTCATTGTTTAAATAAATAGGAAGAAATTGTAGAAAACGATGAAGAATCCACTCCCACCACGAGCATAATGGAGAAGGAAAATTTCGATTACCTTCTCGGAATGACAATGTGGTCTCTGACGAGAGAAAAGAAGGAAGATTTATTGCGTCAACGAGACGAGAAAATAGCGGAGCTGAAGAGATTGCAAGCTCGCACGCCGATTGATTTATGGAAAGAGGATCTGGACAATTTATTAACTGAATTAAATAAGGTAAAAAAAAGGTTTTGTTTTCAAAAAAGAAAATTAATTTCATTTCTGATTGTTTTACGATTTTTATATAGATCGAAGACAAAGAGCAGAAGGAACAAATAAAAACGAAACAAACTATCAAAAAACCACCCTCGAAATTCTACTCTAAGATGGAAGACACTCGCCGAATAGTTCCTGTTATCGACGTTGAACTGAAGAAAAAGATTGAAAAAGCCGACATCGTATCGAAGGATAAGAAAGAAGGCATAAAGAAATCAAGAGTAAGTCTTATCTAATTTATTAAATAGGAAGAAAAGTTCTGCGATACTTTGTTTGTTCACAAAAATTATATATACAATATCTTTGTTAAAAATGATAAAAATTTTAATTTAAAAAAAAAGGATTTAAAAGTTTGAAATCTCTACTTTCGAATGATTATTATATATTTTTAAATTTATGTGAGTTTTGTAATTTTTATATATAGAAAATTACGAAGAAAAAGGAAATTTTTCTTCTCACTTTTTGGATCACATGCCAAAAAATTGCGAAAATTTTCGACTATCTATATCGTGAAAGTTTGGAGTTTCCTTACAAAATCGTTTTTTTCAAAAATTTCTACGATTTTTTGTTCTTGAGTTATTCGCGAATTAAATAAAAAGGAGCATTCTTTGATTGCTCATTAAAACTCCATTAAAAATTATCGTACTGCAATTAAAAAAAGAAATTTTTAAAGGTGAAATATTGCTCTATCGAATAGTATCATTTTTTAAATGTAAAATATATTTTTAAATGTAATATATAGAAATTTGAATTAAAAATGTGATATTACTATCCTTATAACCATTGTATAATGCTGTTGTTTGTGGAAAAAACAGTAATATCACATTTTTAGCTAAAAAATGTACATATCTTCTATTTTTTTAAAAATTGACAATTACATCACTCGATAGAGCAACGTTTCAATTTTAAGAATCTGTTTTATTAATTACGGTACGATGATTTTTAATGGAGTTATGAACAATCAAAATCAGAATGCTCTCTTATTTAATCCGCGTGTAAAACTTGGTAATAAAAAATCGTAAGAACATTTTTTTAAAAACTTTTAGGAAAAACTTTAAGCTTTCAGATAGTCGAAAATTTCACAAATATATTCTGTACATAATTTTATAACAAAGTTAGTAATAAAGTATATAAGTTTATAACAAAGTTCCGCAGGACTTTTTCTCCGATCCAATATATACAGGATGTTTTCGGATTAAACCGCCAAACTTAAAACACAGTATAACCAGTAAGAATACTCGTGAAAAAATGCGGGTTCGCGCAAATATGGCAGCGCAGCTTTTGTTTTGGATCGGATCCAATGAAAGACGACAGTAATGTACATATATATATATATATACATAGAGAAGAACAAAAATATTTCATTTATTACTATTTATTAAATAAGTTTGATATTTGTTCTTAGTTTTTGTTATTTTCGAATTAATTTTATTTATTAATAATCTTAAGTTTTTGTAAAATTTTTCAAATTATGACTACATTATTACGGGGCATTATATTCTATATTCAGTCTTGGATTTTTTTAATGTTAATATGGCGGATCACGTGATTCTCGACATGGACATCAAAGGTGCCGACACGAAGTGTTGTAGTAAAATACTGTTTATACTGTGCTTAAAATTCAATTCATATGACTTCAAAACAAAAATTTTTCTCTCGACGTATGCTCGCAAATGCTTCAAGAGATATTTACTTCTGAAGTTATATACAGAACTGTAGGAATGAATAATTGAAATATCTCTTGTTTTTATTTTCGAAGCTCGAAGGTCAGACTTTTATTCGTAGTTGTAGCTCGTAGTTGTAGCTCGCTTTGTAACTATTAATTCGTTGAATGCTTTTGTAGAATAAACTTATAATCATGCCTTGTAGATATTCTAATAATGAATATGCCGATATAGTATATTTATATGGGTTTTTTAACGGAAATTCTAATGATGCTCGCCGTGAATATATCGTGCGTTTTCCGAACAGAAGATTATCGGATAAATCAATATTCTCTTTCATGACATTTCAATGACCGAAGGAAATTGATTAAGGGAATTAATTAAAATCATTTAATATGATTCTCTGGGCTGATGCAGTTTTTGCATCATTGCAAAATGAAAGAAGAACAGTCATCATATTGCAGCATTTCGATTAAAATTCATTAAGTACCCGAAGATTGGTTAGGAATAGCGTTGGAAGTACAAACTTCTATATATACTACTAGACTGTTAATTTGTTTGAAAAAGTAGTCTCCAATTTTGATGCAACATTATACGCATGCAGAGAATCGTTCCGCATGACCGCGTGACGTAATCTGCACATGCGCACACATTAGCGCACTATTTTGACATTAACCTAGGTCTGTTTTCTGTGGCTGAACTAGTGTACACTTTTTTTTGGAACTTAAAGTGAGATAGGTATATGTTTGATATTTATTGAAAGTGAGAAAAAGAGTTCTAATGCAGTCTAGTACAAGATCAGAAAACAGACAGACACTAATTTAACAGTATTAAAACCACTAAATACTTATTTTCATAATCCAGCTATTATTCTAATTTATATGAAATTGAATACGATTGCATTTTTTATATATGTTTACTAATATTCAATTGTCTTTCCAATATCTTTATCTTTTTACTCCTTTACCTTGAACTCTTTCTCTTCCAAAAGAAACAATATTTTTCGCTATGAAATCACACCACTTTCATAATATTATACGTTTAGCATGTGAATAATTAATGCAAAACACAGCCATACTGCATTCCTTTGGATTTATTCGTGAATAAACGCATGCGCAGAACCATACAATTTCGGGGTCCATTTCATATATATAGAAGTCTGTGGTTGGAGGTCATCATTAAAAAAAAAAAATTTAATGCTTAAATTTTGATTATTGTAAAACAATAAAGAGGATAAACCTTATTTCGACATTATTCATTCCTATAGTTCTGTAACTTCAGAAGTAAATTTCTCTTGAACGAAACGTTTGCAAGCGTCCAAAGAAAAATTTTTGTTTGTTTTGAGATCCTAAATTCATATTTGAAGTTTGACGATTTAAATGGTTTTCCCAAGAAAAAATCCTGTATAAAGAAGTTACATGCAAAATAATAAATATAAGTCAATGGCTAAAGAGAAAGCATGCGCAAAGATATTAAAAGTTCATTCATAAAAAATTGACAAATAGTAAATTGTACGTTAAAAAAGTCGAAGACGTTTAATACTCGCAGTTTATCAATAAAATTTAAAGTACAAATATTAATAGAAAAATATAAATAGGGACATATTTAACATTATCTATATGAACAGATTTCCATAAGAAATAAATAAGAGTTACAAAAAGAAGTCATATCAAAAGTATTAAGCACATATATAACAGTATTTCTTATTTTTATTTATATTTATTTTTCCGTCTTACAATTAGCGTTTGATAGTAGCTTCTTTGTTAGCTTCATTTATTTTTATAGGGAAATCTAATTTATGTCTGATTTTTATAATTAATTAGATTATTAAATGTGTATATTTATATTTTTTATTAATATATTCGTACGTTTTTTAATTTTTAATTCATGAATTGATGAAAACAATTTTATAATATTTTCAATCTTTTTACTATCCACAAATGGTAATTTTTTTACAATTCCATTAAAAAAAAATATATTTATTCTTTTTATCATTTATCTTACATTCATTTATTATTATATTGTCGTCTTATTTATACACTCATATCACGATTATATCATTAAAATTTTGAAAATTTTTTCAGGTAAAGAAAGAGCAAACGTCTGTGGAGGAAAAAGACGAATTTGATACGCTGGTCGAGTCTAATACTAAATCCCTCGAACAAAGACTTGGAAATTCTCTTGAAAAAATGGAAAAGAAATCTGCAAAAAAAGGTTGATAAACTTTAATTCATAAATGACATATAGCGGATATTACAACGAATATTTTAACAATAAATTTTTTACTCTTGCAAATAGGATTAAAACAAACAACGTTACAATTTAAACCGATCAAAAAAGGATCCAAAAAGAAAGATAACGACTCAGGCGAAAGCGAGGACATCGATTTCGGTAGTATTTCACCACTTCCACAACGGTCATCTCGTAGAGCCACAGGTATCAGTCTTTTCATTTTTTTTGAGTCAAAATTTATTAAAATAGATTACATTATGTCTTGTTTTTCCGAAAATCTTTTATTCTTTATTTCTTTGTTTAAACAATAGCCAAGAAAAATTATAACTTTGACAGCGATGATTCGAATGAAAGTGTTCAAGAATTATTCAATCAATCTTCTGATTCGGAACAAACGTAAGTATAATTGTTATATATCATATTGACTTGCTTCGTTATTTCTCCACACACGTCGCGTATTTTCTTTAGATTCAAGAAGAAATCCTCCCTTATAACGCTGAGCGATTCCGACGATAATATTAAACTGAACAAGAAACCACAATCAGCACGTAAGTAAACATAATATATATTTAATATATATTAAGTAATGTGATTATATACCTTACAGAAAATATTAGATATTTATTTATTTCTGCACAGCGACTTCAGAAGAACTTTTTGATTCGTTAGTCGGCAATTCTCCTGAGAAGCAATCTTTACCTGAAAAAAAACCCTTAATATCCTCATCCGGAGAAGATTCGCCTATAAAATTTGCGTCACCTAAGAAAGGTAATAAATGATTACCTGAATCGTATAGCTAAATAAAAGTTATTTTGTTGCTCATTTCTTGTATTTACAGCACGCAAGAAAAAGACCGAGAACGATGGTAACAAAGGAGTGAAGAGACAGTTAAAGAAAAAATTGAAATCATCCGAGGATTCTGACACAGATGACTTATTTACCACTAAACAAAGAGTAAGCGCGACATTTTCGATATATTCAATATAATATTCAATATAATTAGGATAATGTCGTAAGAATTTTTTATTGATTTAATTTTCATTTAAAAAAAATAGAAGAAGAAAAAGAAGGTATCAGAATCGGATGAAGAAAAGGTATCTGATGATTCGCCGCCCCGAATCGGTAGAGCTCGGAAGCCAGTATCTTACGCACTAAAGTCAGATGACAGCGAGGACTCTGATTGAACATCACTCTGAAAAATGCGAGACGTAGTTGACTGGAGTAGTTTAGAGTGGATCGGACAACACGAGACAAGACGAAACTCACAAATCATGAAGAGCTGTTGCACATAAGTTTATTTGGAGAATTTTCAGAGATTTCGTCCCCGCTGATTGTTGATCATGAAATTAGTAATAATTTTATGAGGGGTACTTCGAACAGGATCTGCCAGAATATGTTCTAAGAATAATTTTGAGGGCAGAAATAATTTGGAATAAAAATTTGTATTTCTGCTTTTCTTGAGTAACATTCGAAGATTTACTTGAGCAATACAGTTGCTCGACCTCTGGCACATTCTTCCTGAAATGCTCCATACAATGTTGTACATAATTTTACTCTTTGAGTATAAGTACGCATAAAATGTTGCGAATGAATGGAATTTCGTGAAATTAAAAACGCTGTAGACAATGCTGCAGAACGTACCCGAGTGTACTCAGAATACTCACGTAAATTTCATCGTATGATCGAAGTCTCCTCGGAAAAAAAATTCTTTTAGTGCTGACTATATATTGTGTTATATTGTGATATCGAATTTTCACGTGTTCATGTTTTAGACGTTTTGTTTTTCAAAAGCTCGAGGAGAATACGTGGTACGCTTCTATCTTGCAAAAAAAATGTCCAGCGTCGCCTCTATGCTAGATAGATTAATTAGTACCGCGCAAAAACGAGGAAACACTTCTCCCGCGCACAATCATTATTATATTATTCTCCTCGTCAAAATTTTATGTAATTCGATAAAACTCAAAGAAAAAGAAAGAAATAGAAAAGAGAGAGAGAGAGAAAAAGAGACATGCCGATTCCGGAAAATAAACGTAGAAAATGAAATAAAATATGAAATATATACAATTTTTAAATATATTTTTACATACGTCACAATATGGATTTTTTTCAGGTTATCTAAAGACTAAAAGAAATTATACAGCGGTAATTAACTATTATACATATATACATAGAACGGATCTTAGAATTATGCAGCGCTCAATATCGGTTAAGCAAAGCTGTCGAACGTTTTAACTTTATACTGACCACGCGTAGAATAAAGTAAATTTATTTAGTTATTAGTGCTCGTGTCTCATAGGTAATAATTTATAGATTTTGAATTGTTGAGCGAGAGTCAAGACTCGGCGTAATCGAATAGTTGAGAAAGTCACGATTGTAATTAGAATTAGAAAAAGAGCCGGAGCTAAAAAGTTAATGCGAATCAAAAACTGATCGATTCTCCTCATAATTTACGTGCTCATCCTCCTCTCTCTCTTCTCTCATATATAAATGTTTTTATTTTACTTTCCATATACGAATTTGAAGAAATTAATTAACTTCGAGGCATATTTGGTGTTCATTTCACTTCTCCGACTACAATTATACTAGTTCTGTGTACGCATAACTTGTTCACTCGTAGAATAAGATAAAAAGAATTATTGTGTTGTAATTAGCGCAACGATTTTACACCTGCTATTAAATGAATATCTCAATACAGAGACCAATCGATTAGCCCTCGGCCCAAAGCGCGCGCGTTCTCAGCCTAATCAATACTTCGTATAATCTTGGCGATTTTCATTTTTATATAATTCACACATACTAAATACGTATATATAAATATATAAATAAAATGTTCTAACTTTTGAGACATTCGGCAATTCATTGTTCAACATCGTTCGTCAAAAACGAAAGTGACGGAAGAGAAACGAAAAACAGTGGGGATATCATGCATACCGTAAGAGATGCGTGTGATTTATATTTAATTAATAAGTTTACTAATTTTAAATTATACACAAATACGTAAAATTTATTGCTATAACGTTTTCATACACCGCCCTCGACGCAATTCCTATTTCTTTCCTTTTCATTCTCTTTTTTGTTTTATCGTGAGGAAGATCGTGACTATATGCCGACATGCAGGGACGATTGGAAAAGAAAAAGACCAGTATTTAGTATTACGGATATTATAATAGTATGTAGATCATGGCAATACCTTATAGTCGATGGAAAGGTATTTTTCTTTCTATTTGTGCTCAGTGAAAAGTTTTCGATAAAATCCTTTTTTTTTTTAATTTTTCCGTTTCTATTTTACATGCGTGATTGCATTCACCGATTACGTTCACAGAGAATTCCATAGATATGTATAAATGTAAAATATCCTTCCTGTCGCAAAGTATACGAATCCTATATATTCTCGCGTAAATGTTCATCATTCACCACGAGAGATCTCGAAGGCGTTAAACGCTTGGCAAATTACACCTTCGAATAATTTTTTGAAGGCCGGCTGCAGTAAACTTTTAGAGATAAGCTTTACTCAATCTAGGTTCATCGCGCGAAAATGATATAACAGAGAAATAATGCAGATAACAATTTTTACATTTTATTAAATTATTAATTTATCGCGTTAATACTCCTCCCTCCCTCCCTTCTCTTCTTTGTTAGCGAAAAGAATTTCGGAAATCCACGTTATAGAGAAAAACTATGTCGAATTGCAACGCGGATTATATTCCTTTGGAATCATGTCACCTCAAAGAAAAGAGGCATCAATGAACATGATTAATGCGACGTCGCGCGTGTAAAATAAGAGCGCATTGCATTTTTTTCGCGAAAAAAAATGGGATGCGGGATGCAGGAACGGTTGATATTCTTTTTTTTTTGTCAAAATTGAAGCGACGGATCTAAGTAGTAGACTCTGTTCAGACTTGTAATGTATTCTCCTCTCTCACCACACTTCTGCCAATCACATTGATGGTATTGAATTGTCATCAATACCCCGGTGCCCACATTGTACCAATAACTGACGCAATATTTTAACAACACACGCACTCGCTCGCTTTAATCTCACTTTCGCTCTTAACACATTCTCTCTTCATTCTCTCTTTCTCTCTCTTTCTTTTACTCCCAGAAGCTACGGCTCGCCGACGGACGCGACTATAATACAAAGCAAGGGCACTTGATAAAATAACTTAGTTTTCTATTTCATAATTATCTATATATAACATACATATATAAAACAAATTACGAGTAAAGAAATAATGATTGGGTCGGTATAGCATTTCACGGGCTTTCTTATCTTAAAGATTTGCTCGTTTTTCCTTATCCTCATCATATTTTTCCCGTACTTCTCGTCTGATTAATTAATTATAAATCATTTAACTGTTTCTTTAAACTTGCTCTGTACACACATTTGGATCCGCGCTTTCTCTCTCTCTCTCTCTTTCTCTCGCTCTCCTTTTCTCTATCTCTCTAATTTTAGAGAAAAAAGGGAGAGAAAAGAGAAGAGAAAAGAAAAAGGGAGGAAGAGTGAAGGAGGAAAAACGTAATGCGTGGCTTCGTTACAGCGAATCGACACGGGGTTTTAAACTATACACGCGTGAGAACGGATTTTACAAGTGGTGATGATAAGTGGTGGACTACGATGCTTTTTTTTTATTCACTTTGGGAGCACATCGCGACTCTCACACACACACACACACACACACACACACACACACTCTCTCTCTCTCTCTCTCTCTCTCTCTCTCTCGTTTTCTCTATGCGATTCTCACTTCGCTCTCTATCGGACTATCGTTCCGGCATTATAGATAAAGCCCACTCTCGTCTCAGAATAGGAACAACCAATCAAATCTCCTTCGTGTACTCGTGTCGTGTATGTGTTTTCGTATGTGGGCGTGGATGCGCGTGTATGTTAACCGTTATTAGTCATGATACAGGTAATAATGTTAATATTCGAATAAAGTAACATGATGCACAGGCCGAGCATTCATGGAATGCCGGTACCGGCGCCGGAGGTCATGCGAGGATAGAGCCACCACAGTTGTCTTCCCACTGTCAATGCTTGTCGTCGTTCTTTTTACACCATATATATATATTATGTCGAATTTATTAGTTTATATATATATATATATATTTATATATATAGTATAAATATATACACTCACACTAATTTTAACAATCCTCTATCGTTCGCTCACGCACACTAAAACGCTGGGAGAGAGAAACGTCATCTCCGTGAAAGCGATTGCTCCGATTGCTTTTCTCGACTTCTTCCTACTTTTTTCTCCTATTCTTCGTTGCTTCCTTTATCTCATCAACTTTATTTTGCTTCCATCGAAAAAAAAATTCATTTTACTTTATTTTCTCGTTTTACTTGACGCTCTTGCGCTCTCTTTCTCTCTTTCATACATGCTCTATTTCCCCCCTCCCCTCTTATTCTAGACGTCACTTTTATCTCGTAATGACTTATCACATGTTATTTTCTCGTTCGCACGCTCGTTCGTTCTCTCTCGCTCTCTTGTTTCTTTTAAACACTATTATCAAGTCATCGCACTGTTTGATACAAGGAACGATAATACAATTGAATATTTACGAACACAACATTGTTTCTTGTCATGCTGAATAATGTGGCGTGGCTTGTAGAAAGACGCAAGCTCCTGGACTTGCGGGTGACCAGTCTCGCATCTCTCTTGCAATGTCCTATGTAATCGATCCTGTAAGTATAGTTGTGATGGTGTGGTGATGGCGGTGGTAGATGTGATAATAATTGTGGTGGTGGTGATGGGTGGTAAGTAGTGATGGTGGTTGGTGGGTGGTGACGATGATAGTATCCGGTTTTAGTATTTACAATTGGTTATAGCAATCGTTATTTCCCTAAGATGAGATGGTGTACACAGTCCGAGCGCTCAAGATTTGGCATGTATTGGTATATATCGAGGATTTTGTCCTTAGTCCTTCCTCTCCACTACGAACTGCTCGACGCGTTCATACCACTAAACATGCCGATATTGAACGAGCTTTGTTGCTGCTGCTGGATCTGTTGTTGTTGCTGCTGTTGCTGGCTGTTCGCTTGGCGGCCATGTTTTGGCACTGGGGGTTGCAGGTATTCGTGTCTAGCTAGTGTCAGTACGTCTATACGTTCCTCCTTTCTGTACGCTAGGCAACTTCTTATGAAACTCTGTAACAATAAATCATCGCATTATAAAATGGCTCTCAATTTCGATTTTCATCATTTTTTTTCTCACTGACGATCTTACTTTTGCTTCGTTACTGACGGTTGGTTTATTTGCGAACTGGACTTCGGTGGCTTTTAGTATCGTATTCTCCTCTAAAATAGTGGCTTGTGATTGATTGTGACCAAAAGGCTACAAAAATAATTTTTTTTTAAATACGCATGTTTTATTATATTCGCGATAAATGAAATTTTGTGAGATATATACTGCGATAAATACCTTTTTACCGTATAGACATTGATAAAATATAACTCCTACGCTCCATACGTCAACCTTGGACGATATTTTAGGAGGATTTTTGCCAATGACGAAGCATTCAGGAGGTAGATACCTATAATAAATGCAAAAGTACAAGTTTGTAATCTCCATTAATAATTAACGAATAACATGATAAAATAATTTAAGAGAAAATACATACCAATAAGTACCCGCTCCTTGGGATGTTAGATCCATTCCGTGATCCGGATTATAATTTTCCTCGTCCATTACTTTACTTAAACCGAAATCCGTGATTTTTATTTCACCGCACACATTGCCTTCGGTTAACAGGATGTTACCTGCAAACAGGAGCATCAAGTAATGAAATCATATTTACTTGCGTATAAAAATAATCTTCATTATAAAAGTCTTCGTTAATGACTATTTGCCAAGTAATATTTACCTGGTTTCAGATCGTAATGTATGACTGGGGGTTTTATTTCATTGAGGTATTTTAATGCCGATACGACTTGCATAACAATAGATCTCGCTTCTCTTTCGGGTATAGTCTTATGCTGCAAAAAATTTAAAAAAAAAAAGACAGTTCGAAAATAATGAAAATTTATATTACAATCTATAATATAATCATTAAAATAGAAAATTCGCATCAAGTGACAATTGAACGCTTACCTGTTTGAGGTAAAAATCTAAATCATGGCCATCACAATATTCCAGAACAGTACAAAAGGAATTGGCATCAATTTCAAATACGTCGTACAATTTTACGACTCGAGGATGATCAAGTGCTTTGTGTATATTATATTCTCGCAATGCATGTCTGTTGTAACAAAAAAAAAACAAGTAGAAACATCCTTCTTGAGAGGAACTAGATCGTATTGTTATTAAAATATTATCTTTATATTAATTGTCAGTTATAATAAATTAATATCGACAGAAGAGGAAACTTAAGGAAACTTACTTTATGTAATTAGCCTTCTTGTCTTCTTTCCAGTCTTTATTTAATTGATGCACCTTACAAGCCACGTACCGTTGCTCTTTTAAGTCAAATGCCTATACGCGAAAAAAAGAACAATATTTTTTTGTAAATTATTTTTTATTTATAAATTAATAGCTAACGAAAGCAAAAGATAGAAATATTTCGTTACCTTATGCACTTCACTGAAACCGCCTTTTCCTAACAACATTAATAAGAGGTACCGCTCATTCAAAACAGGATGAGAGTTAAATCTCGATTGGTCCTCGTTATGAATACGCTTTAACTCTCTAATGTGTAAATTTCGCTCCCTTTCGAGCTTTTCCATTTCTAGTTGCAAATCTGCGTCTTCCTTTTTCAACGCACTTTGCCTCAACTAGAAGTACACATCGCAAGGCTTAAAAATGTTGAAAAATCGAACATTTATGAAAAGTATAGTCGCAAAACGTTGATACCTTGAGTATTTCGTCAGCTTCATAATACTCCTGCCACGTATACGACCCAGGTACTGCATCTGGCTTCAAAAACGTCGCCTCGGTACCATTATGCAAGGAGGGTTGTGGTTGACTACGTTTCCTGCCTGTCTCGCTGTTCGACGGCCTCTTCTTAAGAAGCAGCTTCTTCTGCTTATCGATCTCCTCTCGTTCCGTTGCTATCTCTTCTTGCCGTCGTGCAAGCTCGTGAAATGCATAACCGTCGGTCCAGTTCTCTTGAAACGTCGCACCCACCCTTTGCGTCACAAATTGACCCAACCTCAGTCTATTTTGCATACACTTCTGTCTAGCCTCCTTTTTTTCTATGTTTGATTTTTCTTTTAATAACTTCTTTACAACGTCTATACACTTATTTATATGTGATTTGTGCTGCTCAAGCACTTTCTGTTGATTAGCGATTTGATGCCTAAGTTCGTCCGTTGTCTGTAAAATTCAAAGACGCTAGATTAATTTGCTATCAAGATACCCAGCACAGCTCTCGCTTATACAATAAATTTTAGATTATGTGAGTATTTTATGTGATCTAAAGAGCAGTATAGAGAGAGAGAGAGAGAGAGAGAGATTGCATAAATAAATTATCATAATTACGCCTTGCACTTACCCTATTTAACTCATCAATTTTATTGTTACGTAATTCTAAGTCTGAAGAGGCTTGAGTTTCAAATTCCTGTATCCTCTGGCAAGTAAGTTCTGTCTGGAATGCAATTTGTATAATTTTACGATAAATGAAATATGTTACCGTAACATCTGATACATTTGTCAGCATTATTCAAAAATACTGGATACCTTGTTACACGCAGAAGTGCATAACGTAAGAAATAAATTTGTTAAATAAATTAACAAAGTTACACGATAAGTATACAACGTCTATATTTGGTGTTCTATTAACTATCTGTTTAATTACGTAATGTAATCATTTCTATATTTCACTACGACTGACTTTCTCTTTGTTATAGAAAATAAATTAGTAAGCAAAACTTAGGCAATGTGAACAAACGCTGATGGAACTGAGGGTCACACAGGCAGCAAGGAAAACACCAAAAATGTACGCATGTATAAAATGCTCTCATACAAACGCCAATATATAGATATATAACCCCAATAAAATTATTAATAGATTTCTTGGAACAGTTAAATGATATTGGATTCACTCATTAGAACTTAAATGCAATGTTCAATGAATCCAAAGAAATAAAGATACAAAGCAATAAAATATGTCTTTGACAACACTCACAACTCGAGCATTGTTTACAAATACAGTATGATATTTTTTTATTTTCAAACATATTAGAATTCTTAAAACAAGTATCTTATAACATAAACGATGGCACTACAAGATAGCCTGTATTTGTATAATAACAAATGTATACAGTGCTACAATTTGGCCAAAGATTAGCTGATTTGACTGAAAACATTTGACAAGAAATGCCCATCACAAGATCATATGAAAAATCTAATCTACCTACGTTGTACATAGATCACAAACAAACAATTCTTAAATACAAAAAATTAATTTTTAGTAATCTGTCCATTCTATGTTATTTATATCACTTTCGCTTTTACCGTTTTGTTTTTGCACAAAAAATTAATCCACAAATCTTTAGGAAGATAATACTTCTAACAGATAAATTTTTATTAAACAGTAATTCTATATTTTTATCGGTATATTTTCATGTTAGGAATGACAGTGGCAGCTTTATTATTATATCTATTTACAACACAGTGTGGTAGAGTTGCTATATTTTATTATATTAACAATGAAAACATTTCGGAAACGTATAAGCTTATGTATTCTTATAATGTATTCAGCATTGCTGACTATATTGCAGTAGAAAGACACAAATACAAACTGTGGGACGTTTCTTATAAAATGCTTGCAGATATTACCGAATTTTGCTTACATTTGGGGTGTTAGTCTTCGCTTGCCTGACCTGGCTTGTCCTATTGAGGTTGGTAGGCCTTACCTGCACCTGCTTGCTGACCATAGAGCCCGCAGGTTGCGATGAAGCTGGTGGAGGAGGTGGTGGAGGTTGAGGATGAGGTCTCGGTGGCTGCATCAACGAAGAGAATTCCGCCACCGAAGAATTAGGTGTTGTTACTTGTGGCGAAAGTAACTGTTGTGGTGATGGTGGATACTGTTAGCGAGGAAACATACGTTACATCACAAAATACTATGAGACCATTTTTGATGAACGTTTACGTTTATATGACATAATCTTACCATAGGATAACCCTGTTGAGGGGAAGGGCTCTTGGCTCCACCGTGCCGAATAGGGCTACTGCCCAGATGATGCTTTGGAAAATACTCATTGATCTTCTTATTATCAAGAGCAGCAACTGATCTAGCGCCCTTACTAGCTACAGAGCCACCTGCGACACCTCCACCTCCATCATCGGCTTTACGTTTTCTTTTCCTCTCAGAAGTAGTCCGTGGTACTTTTTCCGGAGTGTTTGCATCCACCTCCTTATCACTATGCGATGAGCCTGCAGAATTATAATCCATTATCAAAATGACTATAAAGAGTACATCTTTTTAAATTTTGATATCAATAAGAATAATAATAACAAATCAAAGAACTGCCTTTATTTGAAAACATTCAATAAGAATATTTGAAGAGAACATTCCCAGATGCACAAGACTTTATTCTCGAAGATAGTTGCTCAGAAGATTAGGATGTGCAGAAAGCATTCAGATATTTCAAGCAAAACTCCTGTTAAATGCATATCAATATCAAAGAACGAATCTGACTTACCAGTGCTCATGTTCGAGTCTTGACTATGAACTGTCTGACCAGAGTTTACGGTTGTTTGGGGTGCCATCTGAATTTGTGACCCAGCAGACATCTGAAAGCAGAAGACGGGCGATGTAAAATCTACTGCGAGCTTTGGTCGAGTGGTGAAAACAGCACACAAGAGGAAAGAAATAATGCAACGAACCAAATAGTGACGGACTATAGTCACGAAGAGCGCCTGGGCGATTCAACCGTTATCGAATGTAAGGCACGTCGCCGCCACATAGTAATGACGAGTCGTACGGCGAAGCCAAAGTGGCGTATGAGACCGACCACGAACGATAGCGATGACAACGACGGGTACGAGAACGAGAACGACGAATGCGAAACACGGCGAGAGAGAGGCGGCTTCAATGATCCCTCTCGAGCGCCGTGCGAGTCGTGCGAGAGAGGTTACGCTTCGCAAACGGCGAAAACCGGCGTACGACGCTTCGAGAGAATCGCGTGTTATTAAAAAGACACAATTTATACTAGGGGGAACAAACCTGGAAGGATAGAGAAAGACTTATGGAGCGGAGAAAAAGGGGTGGGATGAGGGGCGCCGGACGGTGCATGGAGGGGCGAGAAAAGAGAAACGAGAGAGAGACAGAGAGAGAGAGAGAGAGAGAGAGAGAATGAGTGCGAGTGAGAAAAAACAAGAGAAAAGGAGAGAAGAATGGTAACATATAAAAAGAGAGAAGGAACAAACTGCGGCTGGAGAGAAACAGAGTTAAAACGTTAGAGAAAGAGAGACCGACACCTTCCAGGACGACCTATGGTGAAGTCCCATAGTAATCGCGCCGTCCGGGGCCGATTGGCGGTCTGTCAACGGCAAACGGAATTTTCACGCGCGATCCTGCCGTGAGTGGTGGCGGCGGCGTGTAAGGGAAATGTCCGATATACGTTTAGAGCTAGAGGAATCACGACAAAATGGAGGACCTTAGAGCAGCGGGAAGGCAGGAGGGCGGGCGGGAAAGAGAGAAGGAGGGAGGGAGGGAGCGGAAGGGCGACGGAGGTTCTAAGGGGCAATGAGCGCGTGTGGGACGGGAAGGGAGGGCAAACGGCGACGGCATGGATGGAGGGAGGAAGGGAGGGAGAGAGGGAGGGGAGGCCGGGAGGAAGGTTAGGATAACGGCCGCGCGGGGTAGGAGGTACGAACTTGACGGCGCGCACGATTCGAGAAGTGCATGGACGATGATCGGTAACCGCGGGCGCACACCACGAGGGGGCAGTTTTACTCACTACGTTGCGCTTCTGAACTCCCTACGGCACGGGGCCGAGGCCGTGGTTTTTAACTTGGGCTCTCTCTCTCTCTCTCTCTCTCTCTCTCTCTCTCTCTCGCGCATATTTTCGTATAAACGGCATCATCCGCGGCCACCGGCGACAACAGCGGCGTCGGCGAGGCGGTCGCCGCGGAGGGACGGGACGCGCTGCGCCTCTTCGATTAACAGCACCGATAAGCGAGAGAAGAGAGCGACGACACGCTACGTCATTCTGGCCGGCTGTACAGCGCGGCGCGCAAAGTGTGACGTCGTCGTGCGGCCGTTGCGCGTCCCGCGTAGCGATAAATTACGCACCTACCCGCGCGTCACCTTCTCTCTTCCTCCCTAGGGGCTCATTTTTCTCTCGCTCCCGAACGGCCACGAACGATACGTCACTACACGCTTTCATATCCATCCCTCTCCTCTCCCTTCCTCCCTTCGAATTAATTATCGCGAATAGCCCGTCATCGATCTGTCGACGCGAAATCAAACGAAGAGCCACGAGAAACTCAACGTCTATTATGTGAAATTTTGCAGAGTTGCCATAAATTTCCTAAAATTCTATAACCTTTCTCTGATTTTTAGAAAAATTTTCATGATTTTTCCCGACTTTCAATAATATTTTGACATTCTTTGTGATTTCATCCTGATTTGGAAATTATTAAATATTTTCTTGAGAGAGCAAATTATTATTAACGTTGCTGACACTGTTTGCATTTAATTTTTTAAGTTGACAATATTCCAAAACTGCATAAATATGATGTACCAATGTTAAATTTCTTTAAAACCAAGAATTTTAATTTTCTAGAAAATTTTGCGAAATTCCCTGAATCTTAACTGATTTTCCTGATCGTTATCATTTCTAATTTTGTGGCAATTCTGTTCGCTAAATGGTGTCTATGCAACTAAATATTACAGTACGGCAATTACATATTTCTTATTTAAAATCATTTCGACGGCCATCTAGAAAGATTTATTTTTACGTTTGAATATCGCGCGGTCTACTGGTACGTACTGAAGTTATGCGAGAGCAGCGACGACTGGCTTACCCATTCTTGCTTGACGTGAATCGTCGAAAAATCTAGTCTGATTTAATTGATCCGATTAGTTACGCACTTCTTACTGTGCGTCAACTTTGCACGGCGATCTACTTAGATTGATGATGCTTTTATTTTTGTCGTGGCGCTATTCCGAGAGAGACTGTTTTATCTTATTTATATCTCGGCGCAGACTAGGAGAAAGAAAACGCACGTGAGACTTATGAGGAGCAAGTCCTCCTATGTGAAGAACAGAAACGAATATCGCTTACTTAATTCACCGCAGTGAAATTGATTTTTTTCTTTCAACGATCTTGTTTAGCAAAATTAGATTACTAAACAATGACCAATAACTTATCTTTTTTTTTTCTATTTCTATGATTTTATAAAGTCATGACGTATTCGAGCGGCGTGATACTTGAGATCGATTCGAAGGACAGATAAATGCGTAATATTTTACTTTTTAGAAATTCACGCTAGGCTCTTACAGAAAATTACACGTAATCCTTTTTTCATCGATGACACGTCGACCGCCATAACGATGAATGTATCTGACGTTTGACGCGAAAGAATAAAAAAGAAGGAACGATAACAGTCAAGTCAATTTACCAAGCTGATATACAAAGAAATACAAGAGTTAGACACGAGGGTCTAAATCGCAATGTAAACATCGTATACAATTTCAGGTATTTCCACGTCAAATCTTATGTTTTACTTCCCCAAGCCCGTAATTCGCGCCGTCTCGCAGGTAGCTCGGTCACGTGACCGGTAGTGTAACTAACGCGCCTCTCGACCCCGAGACTATGCGACAACGAGATGCTCGATCCCGCGGATTCCTCGCGTATCGTGCACGACCGGCATGAACAAATTCACCGCGGGAGAGGACAGCAAACTTCCTTATCGATGGATCAGTGGCCGTGCCCGGAACTGGGCTAGAGGGCCGGCAAAGAGAAATAAAGAGAGAATGAGAAGAAAGAGAGAGCGAGAGACGATGTATCTTGTCTCATTGACTACGTTCAACAGAAAAAGCAACTTTGCAACTGTTGTAAAATTCTTCGGTACAATTGCTCCTAGTTCTTCTCTGGATTCAAGTATATAAACGAATCGCATTAAAGAATCTTACGACACTTACAAAGCTGTTTTTTTTTCTGCTAAACGCAACCTTTCTCTCGCGCTGTCATTACGACGTTGAGACGGATGAGGCACAGTGTTATGTACGATCGCGCACAGCAGATGCGCGAAATGGTTGTGTGAGATAAACTGTACGTATGTGGACGACATGCGTGTAAAAACGTATATGGAGCGATTCGCGCATAGATAGAAGATTGACGTATATACGTACGTACGTGCGAACCCGGTAAATCGGGGCATGTAGGACTTTTACAATGCACGCCTGTAACCCTGGCGACCTGGCCCTGGCGTGGCCATAACCGCGAGGTCGGTCTGTTCACGAACGCACCGTGGTCGAGTGGTACGTAAGACCGAATCGCGTCTCGTAGAGCGTTGTACGTCTACGAGACGGGACTCCTCTCTCGCTCCTCTCTCTTTCTCTCTCTTTCTCCGTCTCTCTCGCGCTTCGCCGCACGAGGTCCGTTTACTCCTGGATGTGCTCGTAAATGTTGGCGTGCGGCTGGCGCGCCGAGTAAACAGCGGAGACGGTGGCATCAGCAACGGAACCAGCAACGGCAACAGCGACGGCAGCAATCGCAGCCGTACTGTGCGACGTCAATGGACACAACAGCGAGCGGCATCACGCGCGTATATACCCGCTCCTTCTCTCTTTCCTGCGCTTCGCGCACGGTGCGTTATGAGAGCGCGAGCCAAAAACCCGGCGCGCGTGGACTCGCCTAATCGAAACGGAACTGGAACTGTCCGACCACCGTGCCGCCGCCGCTCTCGCATACTACTACCTAGCCCCGAGAGAGGTTTCTCTCTATCTCTTTCTCCTTTCTCCCTCGTCCCTTCGTCCCTCTCTCTTTCTCTTCGTCGCTCTGCTGCTATTTCTCTCTCTCTCTCTCTCTCCCCCTCCCCCCTCTCTTTCTCACTCCTCTCTATGTACGGCAAATGAGCAACGCGCGAGATTCCGAGATGCGGCAAAAGGTGCAACCTCCCTCCCACTTCTCTCCCCGCGGTGCCGCTACCGCCCCGCATCACACAACAGAGAGTCAGAGAGAAAGAGGGACACTTTGGTACAGTGTACAAGCGAACGAGAGAGGAAAGGAAAGAGAGACAGCGGGCGCAAGAGAAAGAGAGAGAGAGAGAGAAGGGTGGGAACGCGGGGGGGGGGGGGGGGAGGGGGGGGGGGGGGGGGCGGGGGGAGGGGGGGGAGCGGGGGTAGACGTTGGCGAGCTTGGATGGAGGAGAGGGATGGACGGGATAAGATAGAAAGAGAACCGTCCGTGACTGACGGAGACAGGGGTCCGTAGGGGGTGGCGGCGAGCAGTCGAGAACCGAGGCGCGGGAGTGCGAAGGGAAGCAGGGAATACGACGGGGGGGAACAGGGGGGAGGGAGGGAGGGAGGAGGAAGGCATATGAGACATTCCTTCAGCGAACGGGTCGACCGAGTGTGAGTGCGAGCGAGCCGGTAAAATCGATGTGGCAAAGTGTAGTTGTGCCGCTACAGCAGCGTGCGAAGGGTGCCTCTGCTCTGTTGTACCTCTCTCTGCCCCCTTCCCCCCTTCCTCTCTGCTATGACCTCCCCCTTTCCTCACCTCACCGCCGCCGAGATACGTTTCCCGTGTGTGATCCGCGGTTCCGCCTTGCGGCGTTACTTTGCGCTTCGCTGTTGTATCTCTGGACTGGAGGTGAAGCAGGCAGGTTCGGGTTAACGAATGACGCTCCCTTTTTTGCCGTTGCGTTAATTTATCCCACGAGAAAAGAGAGAGCCTCTCATCCGCTATGCCACGTGTAAATGAAATTTTATGGAAAACAGTATTCTTTACGAGTTAGTCGAGAAAACTCGACTGTAAAACTCGTCTGAAGCTATCTACTAACTGAATTTTGAGAGCTTACTTCAGGTATAATAATGATAAAATCTTAAAGCTTTCGATAGGTTTTAAACTTGTGCGAGTTATGTCACTCTTAGAAATTTTATAGATGGAACTGAGCTTTAATCTGCGCATCCGAAAGAAAATATCGAAATGTATTATACAACAGGTGTTCGCTATGTGATTATATGAATGAGTGAGTGAGAGAGTGAGAAATAACGATTTTAATTTGACGAATTAACTTTTCATAGGTAATTCGAAATGCAAGATAGACAAACAAAAATAATTTTCACTTTGGTTCTAAAGCTCATATTGCCTGCATCACAATCATATTCCATTACAATATCAGAAATAATAAACAAGTAAGAGATGAAGACCTATGATAAAAATATATAAAATAAATCAAGGAAATATTTTCCTTGCATTAGTAATTTTCATATATCTTTATGTTTGATAATTTAAAGTTGGTAATATATGGTAGCAGTACATTTGTTTTGCTTCTAAAGTTACAATTCAATATGGCTGCAGAGAAGAGGAAGGCCCTTACTGGTACAGTCATAGACAGAATGGTTGCACTTTTTTTTCGATGAGTTTCGAAACTCAGTAGAGCGGTTGAACATATTATAAATGGTTGAATTCATAAGTAGGACCAATCATTCGGTGAACAGGCTGTACTCCGAAATCCATCAAAAAAAAATGTTGCAACCATTTTGTCTACGACTGTACATATAGTTGACTATACTACGTTCAAATTTGTGTCATACACTAAAAAGTACAATAATTGTAATTAAAATAATTATAATTGAATGTTCCATTTTTACAGTTATTACTATTATTTACAAAAATTATTTACAATTCTACAAAAAAAAAATATATATATAATTAACAAAAAATAACTAATAATAATTTATAATTAAATTTTATAATAACTGCAATCATTTTTCCACTCAATGTAGCAATCAATATATTCTATAATATATATCATGACGTAAGGAGACTATAACTGTAATGTTAAGTAGAAGTACGTGCCATGAAAAGAAGCTACGTACTAGACGATTTAAACTCTTCTATCAATGGATACTTCTTTCTTTGCAACATAGCAATGCTCTTTAATGGACAATCTATAATGAGAGTAATATTGTATAGTAAGAAATTGGCCAATCATCGATTATTCTCCTCACATTCGACTGTGATTAGTCAATTTCTTACAACTCGACATCACTCCCATTATGGACGGCCCTTTATTCTTCTTAATGCATGAAAAATCGGTAATAAATTTAACTTTGATAGATCTGTTGGATTGACGAAAATTAAAAAATACTTAAATACGCACACAAACATATAATTTTATTTAATTTAACCAAAATTTGGAAATTGTGAGATGGCACATTTAAGTAATCAACGATATATAGTGGGAATATCATCCTGAAGGAAAAGCTTAACGATTTCACTTTAAAATTATGACCACATTCACAACGAAGCATTTTTTTAGAAAATGCACCCTCATAGTGGTTTCACTCGTTACATCCCTGTGAAATACGTCGTGCCGACGCGTGCTTCGGCCTGTGCGAGGGCGTATTAGCAAGAGAGATGCAAAGGCCGAATGGTGGAGGGGCAAAGACGCCGGGGAAGGGGAGCAGATGTGGAAGGAGTGGAGGGGGAACCGTACAAGAAAACGGAACACGACGGAACGAACGAACATAACAGGTCGAGCGACCGTTCAAGTCTGAGCTATGCTCCGTATAGCGTTCCACCAAAGTTGCTCCAAAACGAATGGACGTAAACAGTCGGAATAAATATCTCGAATATTTCCCGGTATATCTTTCGAAGTGGAGGACGTTGACAGTGCGTATGGTGAATTTGTCGCATGCAAAAAATCAAGAATAAATCTCAATCAATTTGTGCGAAATTGTGCGAGCGAATGTGAAAGTCGAAAGAAGTTTCATGGGTGAACGTAGAATTAGAAACATAACAAATCGAATGGATATATAAATAGAAATTGGACAAGTCGAGTTGAATCGCAATTGTATTAAATGTAAGCTTTCTTTTAAAAACAAATTACAGATGATGATGTATAGATCAGAAAAGGAAGCGATGGATTCTTCATTGTAGCGACGGTAGTTTTTTTTACGACGTGTGAGATAACAGTCTTGTTCTTGTAAACTGTTAATGTTAAGTGAATGGTGACTAGCCTATCGAGAATGTGCGTGATGATATGACACCACTGGTGCAAACAATGTCCCTATTCTATATCACTGAATCTGATAAGTGACGTGATGTTATTCACAATTGTCAGGGAATGACGCTATTCGCGTAAAAAGCGACCAATGATAATGTCATTTTACGTCGTGTAGAGTGCCATAAGAACACGAAATCAGGATTGGCTGTTTCTTCTCTGACAGGTTACGATCATTTATAATGTTGCGAGATGATGACATTTCAATCCTCTGCGCCGTGACGTTCGGTATTTTCTAAAAGTATGTAACGTATACAATACTGTGACATGAAAACGAGTTTTTAAAGAGTGAAAGAGAGACGAAGATTTTAGTCGAATAATAATTTTCACAACCGGTGTTAATCCAAGAAATCAATTAAACGTATACGTAAAAAAAAACATATCTGTCGTTTTTTTTATTTCTGCCGTAATGTATATATGTGATATATTTGCTACAACACAATTCAAAAATTTCTTTTTTTAGAAAATAGATTTGGATGTGCTTAATCAAAATTCTTATTTTAAATATTATAATATTATAATTTTTTAAATATTATAATTATTTTGGTGTAGCAATTAATTTATAGTAAAAAAATAAAGATATATTTTTCCTTTTTATTTTCGTTTTTTCTTTTAAATCGCAAAATATCCTCTTATAAAGATTGAAGATTACTAAATTTTCTCCAAAATTAATTTTTATGCATGCTCGTACAACCAATAGTTTCTGAGATATGATTTTAAAAAACAATTAAAAAAATGACAATTTTAAAGCTATTTTATTATAGTAAATGAACGATATAAAATTGACGAACGACGAACCTGTAGATCGGCAAAGATTCAGCGCGCGAGCGATTGTGACGTGAAGTTTGCGGCGAGCCGGGTCGCCATTGCATACGCAGAACGCGCTGTTAGGTAGATTCTCAAACGACACAATTGCGAGGTGCGACCGATTGGTACAGGGACTTTTCTCTCTCCCCCTTTAATCTCCATCTCTTGCGCCTGCACCCATTCCTTCGTTATTGATATGGAACGGAACCCGAAGGGCAACGTCGCGGTTTCGGGAGACCGCGACAACGTCGCAGCGAGTTTCTCTCTCTTCCTTTTCGGAAGTCTGCCCCTGCATTCTCCCTTGCCCTCGCAACGGACACAAGTTCCATGGGAAAATGAGCGCGATCGTTTCCGTACGATGGCGTTCACGTCGGTGTGTCGAATGCGAACGTTGGGTGTGATTTCGCGAATTTTACACCGCCGTGACATACGACGAGAATCGATATAAATCCGCACTGCGTCGCATACCTATTGCTAATAACGAATTCGGTCACTCGCATTACATTACATTTATGCATACTAAAAAAAACTGCTGTACTGAAAACTGAAATTAGCCGAGTAAATGTAAAAACACATAAATGTTTTAAATATCAATAATATTATGTCATGTTATTTAGCACACTGAGAAAAATGTTTGGTTTGATTAATGAGAATTGATTGAAAATGGATAAATCAAAATTTTCTGATTAAATCTAGTTATTAAATTCTGGTTGAGATAATCGCAATTCTAATTGGCCCAGGAAAAATAAATTTCCTGGCAAAATTTAACAAAATTGTCGATAGATTTTTTTGCAGAAAGTTGTTTAAAATGGCGTATTATGTAACATATTAGAAGTTCTGCGTACTTAGAAAACTTTGCTGTTTCAAAGAACTGGCCAAAAGTGCAGTTTTTCAACAATATCTCAGAAAGTATTGATTTTATAGAAAAGTCATTATCAAAAAGAAAACTGGCAAAATTACAAACAATTTCGTTTTTTTCTTTAAGGTCGTATCAATACTTTCGTGATAGAATTATTTTTTAATGTACTTTTGGTCATTTCGAGAATGAAATGATATTTTGTATTTTTTTCATAAGCATCTTTAATCTGGTTATTTTTACGTACAAAATATTTCTTATGAAGATTGAAGGTTACTAAATTCCCTACAAAATTATTTTTTATGCATCCTTGTACGACTAATAGTTTCTGAAATATAATTTTAAAAAAGTTTTCTTTTATTTGTTAACAAAAATTATTTTTTAACGTTTTTCAGAAGTATCTTGAATTTCTACGTAAGAAGTACTAATTATCAAAGGTTTTTAATTCTCTATAAAATAATTTGTTATTGAATCTCGTACGATAAATAGCTGCTGAAATATAAATTTTCTCATATTGTAATACAGTTTAATGAATAACTTAATTGTATTATAGTATTGGCTTATCGTAAAAAAATGTACATAAATCTTAAAACTTATGAAATTAGTTTGAAAATGATTTTTTTTTACCTCGATCAATGAATAGTTCCCGAGATATATAAATAACGATACAGTAATTACACTTCTAATCCCTGAGGCTAAATAGTGTAATGACTTTTTTTTTATTCTAATATCTTAATGAAAATGAACATTAATTCTTAGTATGCACAACTTAAAAAAAAATGCTTATGTATATATAATAGATATTTCTAACTCAGCATTTTTTTTTATTTGTATCTCTGGCTGTAATACACCGATTTTTTTTCTAATTGATTATGATAGTTTAAAGACTGAAAAAAGAATTTTGGGACCAAAAAGTCGGAAAAGTTGTAGCTAACTAAACAAAAGATATTTTACAATAAATAAAGGTTCTCAACAATATATTGATAAACGCACTGATATTATTGCATTTATAAATTTCTTGCTTGTAGCGTCCTCAGTATCATATTTCATTGAAAAGGAATTAAGACAAGATCAATAAAGTGTTCCAGCATAGAAGTCAAGTCATTTAGAATGCAGTATTATTACAATATCTACATATTGCTGTACATTTGAAGTTGGCTTTTCTACATCCACATAATTCAATGTATCCCTTTTTGCAATTACAAGAAACTAGATTCAATATTGACTCTAAAGCAGCAGCAGCAGCAAAAATAAATATTGAAGATATCCCTTTTGTTTTCGCCATTTCCCAAATAAAACTCTTTTTTCATCACTTTCCATCTTCTATATATTTTTCTCAAAATTATATCAAGAAATTAACGTATCGACACGAGCAAATAGTACATAAACCATCGAAAAACAGATCGTTACTCTCTACCTGCTAAATGACTTTGACATACAAAGGCAGTTGTCTTTTTCTAACAAGTAGTGTTTGACAAAAATAAAAGCTACTTTATCTTTGTTTAGCATTTAGTAAATAATAAAGATAAAACGGCAAACCTGACTGCATCTGAATGATAATTCTGAACGTGATAGGAATGCACATACAGAAGAAGGTATATTCTGGGCCTGAAGTAATCCTTGTACTTTTCAAAAGAGAAAGCGAATTACACAAATAAATTTCGAAATATACATAAAGAAATTTCAACATTTATTAATTGTAAAATGATATTAAATATAATATCATAAATATTGTTGATAATTATTAGACTATTATTACTTCAAAAAAATATTAATAGTTGTACTATTATTAATGTTGTTGTAATAAAAATTTATATTTGCTTGTTTATATCAAAATAATTACCAGATGCAAGTAATGTACAAATAAAAACAAAATATTCTTTTCAGATTAATTACGCAAGTAAACTTTTCTCAGACGTGTATCTCGGAAGTTACTATTGGCCGTACCAGTAAATAGAAAATGATTTTGTAGGGAATTTAATAACTTTCAATCTTCAAGAGGTATTTTGTATGTAAAATTAGCCAAATCCGAGATATTAATGAAAAAAGTACGAATTCCCGAAATACAACATTAAAAACAAATTATATTACGGAGAGAATCAATTGTGCAACCGAAAAAAAAACGTTAATTTAATAAAAAAAATTGTTAATTTTGCCAGCTTTCTTTTTCCTAATGACTTTTAATTATTCGATAAAATATTTTCAAAAATATTATTAAAAAATCGTATATTTTTGGCGAATTTTTTGAAGCAAAGTTTTCCAAGTATGTGGATCAGGACTTTTAGTGTATGTTATACGTCATTTCAAATAACTCCACAAAAAAATCTTAATTGACAATTTTGTCGCCCAGAAGTAAAAAAAGACAATTAAATTTTCCTGGACTAGATCGATATAATCAGAATCTTCTGATTCGTTCATTTTTAACCAGATATTTTTTTCAGAATATGTGAATTATTTAAATGTCAAAATTGATTATATTATGTATGTATTTGGATCCTTTATACATTTAAAACATCTTTATTTCAATGTATATAATTCAGAATAATGTGAATGATCGAATTAATCATAAGAAATCATTCTTACGTTCGATTAAATGAATTTAAGAACACGCTTCATCGTTTGTATTTCAACACATATTTTTTTTAAATTTAAATAAAACAATCAAAATTTTTACATATATTATTATACCATTTTTATCTTTATTTTTAAAAGAGGAAAAGAATGGGTGTTCTAATTTTAAAATTATACCTAGAATTGTTAGGAAGTCATCATACTCTCTTGCGTAATGTAGCAATATAACCGGTGTTTAACGGCCAATCAGTTTTTTCTACTTCGAATGATTTGTTGCTACGTTGCAGAAATTCCATTCAGTGATTACAGATATTTTAACTTTTGAGAGAACTGTTCCATGATTATAATGTTACAATACATCATTAAATCAAATTGAACAAAACAATTTTGAGGAGTTGAACTTCATAGAATAAGTTAGAATAAATTACTGCAAAAAAACAAAAAACTGCAACACAAAAAAAGAAATAAATACGAATTAATAAGTATCTTCAATTAATTAAAATCGTTATCTTCCTGTCAAACAAAAAAAAAATAATAAACTGTTTATTCAAAAATTCTAAAAAAATAACGCTTGCAGAGTTTGAGAAATTCGTTGGTAATATAACAGCAATATGTAGAGAAAACACGTTTCAGAAGAACCATTCGATTCGCATTCTATAGCAAGAAACGACCGCGGCGTCTCGAGTACGCGGCCTCCTAGACCTTGCAATGCCGCTGCCACTCGATCGTAGAAAACACCGTCGGCGCGGCAGCAAGAGGCACGGCTGTCTGACGTGATGGCAACACAGCGGGATTCTCCCTCTTTCCCTGCTCTATTCAGCGGCGGGACCGCGCGCGGATTCTCCCCTCCCCGCGCCGTTTGCCCCACCAACGAGCCCCCCTCCCCCAATAGGTCGCACACTCATTAGCCCAGTCGCGCGCGACTTCCTCTCCCTTCCCCCCGTCCTACCCGCGGCGTGCACGTCGCCGAGCGATCAGCTGGTCGGCCACGCGGCGTTGCCTCGTTGTCTTGGCTTGCGCCGTGTGCGCCGCACCGCCACGCGGTTTTCTGTGTACGTCGCTTCAGCGAGAGAACCGGCGCGGCGTGGCGAACGGGCGGGGAGGTGTGTGTGTGTGTGTGTGTGTGTATGTGTTGTGTGTGTGTGTGTACGCGCGCGCACGGTACAGTCACGAGAGGTTAGATGCAGCCCGGCGCCCCGTGTAAACGGCGCGGTGCGGCGGCCGACACGGTGCAAGGACGCGCTCGCGGCCGAATTAAGCCGCATTCACACGGCGTAACTGTTAGGCATCATGTTTCACCTTCAATTAAAATTGAATGAAGACAACGTATAATTTTTATTAATATACTGTTAATTATATTAATTTATTTTCACTGATTTCAGATATTTTAGCACTTAAGAAATCCTCGTGATGAAACTTTGATGAAAGAAAAAGAAGTAGTAGGAGAATGCTACGCAATGTTTCATAGAGTTCATATTATTAATTGATGGTCTAGCGAACGGCCGAGCGAATGCGGGAAAAATGCTCATTGTGAAAGTTACGACATAATCGCGCAGACTAGTTGCAGGTCAACGGCACGACGATAGCTTCGACTAGCGAAGGAAAAACGTTCGTGCGTAAAAATATTAATCATAGTAATCTGAGGAATGATAAATTGATCGGATAAAAGTTTCATCAACCTTGGATACTGATTTATCGATCTCGTAACTATATTCCTTGTTTCATATCCTTCTTTCGTGAACACGATTAAATAATTTACAATGGCAACAATTTCTCGCATTCTCGGCGAACCAATATGGCTACCGCCTTCAATCAAGCCAAAGATCTTTCATTTTCAGTTCTCCTGCACTTCAAATCAATTAAATGTTATAAATGTATCTCTAAGGTTTCTATAAATAAAAATTTCACAATGTAATAGACCTGAGAATTCTGACTATGAATCATCCTAATTCCAATCTTAAATTTTATTTTATTACGTAAAGGACGATTTTGTTAAATGATCTAAAGTTTTGCTGTACGGATACATATTAAAAATAATTTTGTTAGACCATCTAAATAATTATACTAGGAATTAAAAAATGAGCAATACTTTACAAACAAATCTTTTGATGGTTCAGCAAAATTATTTTTAAATCTGTATTTAGCAAAAACATCTGAGATTTTCTAGGAAAATATTCTGCCTATAGAATAAAATTTAAGATCAGAATAAAATTTTGATATTTTAATTTTCAATAAAATTATTTTTAAATATATATATTCACACATACAGTAAAATTAGATCTTTCAAATAAAATCATTCTTTCCACCTCTAGCATAAGCAATTAAAAATTTCAAATTGGTCTTTTACGTGACACAGGCAGTTAGCCTTTCGCTCAGTAAAATCACGGATCCAAATCCGAAATAAATAGTCTTGTCACAATGAAACGGTGCCTATTCTGAGAACAATAGCGACCGCCTTTAGCAACGCTTTAGAGGCGCGAATAAGGTCGTGCGAGAACATTATCAAGTCGTCGTATGTGTTAAAAAGGAAATTCGCAGGAAGCGATGAGCAGAAGAACAAAATATCGACACCTCGATACTATCAGAGTATCGTAAGCATTCCTACTTACGACGAGCGGATGTCTACCGAGAGCAGCCGATCCTTGTAACCGAGCGTACGAAGATCGCCGATCATGTACGCCGAGCCCCGCCGACCATCGCCGACGACGGTCGGCACTGGCGGGTGCGACGACGAACACGCTCATTGTGAAAGTTACGACATAACCGCGCGGACTACTCCCGCAGGTCAACAGTGTGCGGGCGATACGATCTCTCCTTCTCTTTCCCTCTCTTTCTCGCGTTCTTCGTCTCGGGACGGTGCGCATTAAGCTGATCGCGAGGCGTAGCGCAGATTTCTGGCTCTCCGTTAAGGCTGGTTTACACCACTCGCGGATTCGCACACGGTAACTTTTGACTTCTTTTCACGGATGGAATGTAATGAGTAACGAGAATGCTATTCCAAGATTCGCGATGCATAACGTTATAGAATTGACACAAATTGTTCATCCTAAAAATTCCGTAACTTTTCCGGACAAAATTTTACGATTTTTCCTGACTTTCAATAATATCTTGAAATTTTTTGTGTTTTTGTGCCGATTTGGAAACAGTTAAATGTTTGAGAGAGCAATTCAATGTAGTAGTGTAAATTACTATTAATGTTGCTGACACACCGCTTGTATTTAATCGTTACGTTGGTAATATTCCAAAACTGCGTAGGTGTGACGTATGCATATCGAAATTCTTTAAAATCAAAAATTTTAATTTTCTAGAAAATCTTGCAATTTCCTGACTTTTTTCTTTGATTTCCTTGAAATTCCTTTATTTCTCCAATTTCTGGTTTTGTGGCAACCCTGTGTTACATGCCGTGCTAAAAAAAATCAATAAGTTATATATAACTCACGATAAAACATTAAGAGGACAAACAGCAACGTGAGTACAACGCGATAATTGCGGAAATAAAATAATTAAGCAATTGGACGTAGAAAAATAGAAATCATTAAATATTAAGAAAAAAAACCATAAATATGATAAAATTTAGAGGGCGATTTTTAAAACGAATCTAACTGATATGTAATTGAAATGTAAGATTGGACTCACTTCAATAGAGTAAAAAAAAGAAACTTACTGCAGTATTTTACCGCAGGAAAGGAAAAAGCGCATAATTGCATACATCATTTTCGCTTTCGTTCTTTAATCTCCTGCGTCGAAATTAAATTCTAAATTCTAATTTTAGCAATAATTTCCGTGGACTAACGCGGACAAGTAAATAATGTCGACAGGTGGAGCCCGCATGGGAGTCTCCGGACACGTCGCCCATCTAGAAATCGTAGCGTCCGACGGCGGCGCTACGGTTAGCCTTTATAACACACATTACATCGCCTTTGTGACCGCGTTTAAAGCCCCGTATCGCGCGCAAGACGAATCTCCCGACAGCGCGGCAACGGTAACGGCGCGTGTTGTCCATGTTGAATATTTCCATAAGTCTCGCAATTCTTACGTTATGCAATGGCGTCGCGTGACGCGGTCGGGTGTCTGTTTCGTTCCGTCACGGTATCACCATCTCTTAAGTGTTCCGTTCAATACTTTGTATCTAGAAATATGGCAGCATCACTATAAGAATCCATGATCCCTCCCTTCTTTCCTCACAATCGCTTTCCTACCGAAATACGATTCGCTTGGAATCGAGCCGTCAAGAGTCTAGCCGGGGAGAGAGCTCTCGTACGAACTCGTATATGAAATTATACGGTCCCCGATGCAATCCGTCATGCCTTGAGACGAAGAAATATACGGAAGGAAATATTCTCTTACCAACTGTATACATGTACGAGGATATGTCGGAGTAAATCTTATGTAAAGGCGACCGTTCTCGTAAATAAAGCGAAACTTGAGAGACACGAGGGACTATTTCGAGACCCGACCTCTTATCGGCGCGGTCGCGTATTTGCCGCGGGCGACTGGAATCGCCGCTGACTGTAAGATAAGGCTTATCGTCGCCGCGATGCAACATTGTCGGCCGCGTATTATGACAGAGACCAGCGTACATCGCGTACGATTTGTCGACGCATACACAACGGTCCGCGCGCAGACGCACGTTGAAGAAAAGAAGGTAGGAAGCGGAGAGATGCGATCTTCTCGCGTTCGACGATGCGTCCATGAAATATGCAGCTAGAGAACCTGGAATAACGTTTCTCAATCCGTCTCTCCATCCGCGAATAGAAAGGAGATACCATCGAAAAATCTTTCGCCGTGATCCTATCCTTTCATAAACATTCTACATCTAAACGCCTTCTCTTCGTTTCGTCTATTTTAGAGATTCCATGTCAGAGTCTGGCCGTGAGCGATTTTGTCAAAATCCTACAAGAAACAAAGGAATATAATTTCTCTCTGTATATATCTCACTCTAATTTATACTCAGGGTTGCCATAAAATTGGAAATCAGAAAAAGTCAGGAAGTTTCACAGAATTTTTTGGAAAATTAAAATTTCTGACTTTAAAGAAGAATAATGTGCCTACGCCTACCAGTTTTGGACTTACTACTAATTCAACAATTAAATCCAAGCAATGTCAGTGACAATATTAATTTATATTGGCTGCGTTCAGCAAAGAAAACTAATCAATTAGCGCTTAGTGATTCTTTAAGTGATTGATTTCTATACTCAAATCCAGCGAAAAACTAAAGATAAGAACCAATCATATTAAAGAATCACTAAGTCTTGATTAGTTTTCTCAGTTGAACGCCATTGTTGTATTAAATTATTCTCAACAAATTATTTAACGATTTCCAATTTAGGACGAAAATACAAAAAACAAAACTTCAGAATATTATTGAAAGTATCAGGAAAAATCATGAAAATTTTTCTGGGAGTCAAGGAAAAAGTGAAATTATAGAATGAGAAATTTGTAGCAATCCTATACTGTCTCACTTTATAACGTTAATTAAAAGTTGTAGAACAAAACAGTAAAGATAATATAATATATATACAGGGAGAAATTATACACACTTTTCTCTCTCGTAGGATTTTAACAAATCGCTCGTGGCCAGATTCTGTTACAGCATCTCTAGCCTGAACCCAATGTTGTTACCTTGTGGCGGGGCACGTTTGCTGTTGTATCCGCGTTCGCGCGCACGCGGCCTGTTTCGAAATATAACAGCGACCGGTCTTCGTTTCGCGGCGACAACGTTGTCGTTGACGCGATTCATTCTTTCGATGATTCATCCCCCGAGCTGTCGAGCGTACGAAAATAAATCGTGCAAATTCGTAAGGCAAACCGTAAGGCTCGCGACCGCCAACGGCAGGCAATATAACAATCAGGGTGGGGCTCGGTGGTCGCACGGACATCGGGCAAACACTTAACGTAGGTAGATCAGTAACGATCGAAAGCCGGCCCTAGTTCCTGCACGTGGCACTAGGTGGTCGCCGGGAGCTCCCCGCTCAGGCGGCCAGAAAAAAGCGGATACGCGGCACGGATGCTGTGTGCGTCCGACTTTATCCGCGGAGATGCGCAGGGCCCACAGGGTGCGACTTCGTTGCACTTGCAAGGCCCGTAAGAATACGTACTGATCCTATCCTGCCTGAAATTACATCAAAGACCATAATAGAGTGTAAACCGTGTCAACCGTGTGTAAAATTGGTCAACAAAAATAAGAGAGAGATAAGATTTTTGAAGACCAGTCTCTATCTCTTTTCATTCACTAATATCTTAGAAAGAGAGAGAGAGAGATTAGCTGTTTCATCTTTTCACTCTCTCTCTCTCTCGCTTTCATTTTTGTTGACTACGTTTGACATACTATTTAGATATGGACAAAGTCCATCGTGTTCTATGTATTGAATTACATACATGAGTCTCGCGGAATCATGTGTGTAATCTTCAAGTCCCTGACATTTTTGAGAATTCTCTTATATTCTGCTGGAAAAGAAATTCATCGAATATTTCACCAAAATTGTAAAAATATTCAAGCGA
>Ga0157364_1000056_pt1 | contig 41519 bp, 20 predicted proteins | sample AttsexASBM2_FD_111476 | JGI IMG/M metagenome (GOLD analysis project Ga0157364, IMG submission 111476) | Fungus gardens microbial communities from leaf cutter ant in Ribeirão Preto, State of São Paulo, Brazil - Atta sexdens ASBM2 | ecosystem: Host-associated > Fungi > Mycelium > Unclassified ...
ACAGAACTTATTTATTTTTGGAGTAAAATATTATTTGATCTCAATTAATTATAAAAACTACATCTAAATTCCAAAGTGTTCTCTTTGAAATATACAGAATGTAAGTGAAACGCCTTATGGCGATTGATAGAGAAAGATTTAAAGTTTTTTCTGTTTATAATTTAAACTCTTGCAGTATCACTCCTACATTCAGATTATTACATTCTCCAAAAATTTTCACTTTGGACTTAAACGACCCATTGTTATAGTTGAGAATTAAAAGGACAAATGTGCAAATCTAAGAATATAATATAATATCTGTAATATATTTCGATATCATGTTTCTTTATAGAACTTTATACATATTTTTTAGAAATTATGAATAGTCGGAATACAAAGCAATATATAAACAATTATATATAATCGAAATAGAATACTGGAAATATAATTAAATTAAAATTTCTTGTGATGATTTAGAATCCAGGATACTTACACTTTGCTTATAAATCTTGATTTTTAACGAAATGACTCGGCACGAGAAAAGCTCACGCGCAGCCGACCGGAGTTTTGCAGGTGCGCCTATTACTAATCCACGGTAGAACAATTTAAGTGTTTGCTATCACTAATAACCCGGCGAGCAAACGCGGCATTATTAACAGGTTCGCAAACATCTCCTGTATTAGTGATCCCGTCCCCCTATAACCTACATAGACTTTCCACGCGCCGACCCCGCCCGCCACCGCTACGCCAACCCTTATTCCGATCTCTTGTACAGATATTTGCCGTGTCTACACCGACCAAATTATCTCCGGCGATTTGAGGATAAAGGATTTTCGTCGAGTGTCGCGTGTGATGCATTCGACCGAGAGAATTGTGCATTAGTATCCATTCAATAAAGATCACAATAATTTGCAATAATTCTAACAAAAATATTGTAATGTAAGATTTATAAAGATTACCTCAACAAGATAATTACTAAGAATTTATGATGAAATATGGAAAGTATACGCTGTGAAGTTTAACAATAAGATATTTTAGATGTACAACTGGGAAGGAGGTGATTCTACATATAGATATAAAAAAAATTTATTCTACATTTTCAATTTAATTTTTCATGTAGAATCTCTTTTTCCCCAGTTGTATCATCAGTTTCACGAACGTCCTCTAAAATCTAAAATCTAAAAAAGCTCTATAATCTAAAATAGAAAAAAAACATAATCTAAAAATCTGTTTGATATATATATATATACTTGGCTTTTTTAATTTAAAAAACTATTTATTTGTTTTTCGTTTTCCTCTCATATTATGTTTTAAGTGAATAGTGATCAGAAAATTCGCGGATAACAATTGTGATTTTTATTAACTGTCGCAGTCAATAAAACGTCACGATGTTTTCCATCAGATCCGATGGGATCTTTGTCGTGAAATAAATATGTAAATCGAATCTTCTCCTTCCAATCGTGGGATACACGCTTTCGTGAGAGGCCACGACGGACGGCAAGTTGGACTTGACCTTTTGCATCCCCACTTGCTTTACTCTATTCGATCTTACCGTTTAGCCTCTTCTCTGTTTCTTGATATCTTGAAAAGACGTCGAACGTCGCAGCCGATATCGAAAACCCGGAGGCCACATCCTGTTCCTTTGAATAATTCAGCTCGTACACTCTCAGCGATTTGCGGACGACTGTAAAAGCACATCGAGATCAATATGTACAAATGTATCTTGGAATTTCGTGTACGATGCCTTGGGAAATTACGATTTCAAATCGTCAAAGTTATTGCTCCAGCCATATCCAGAGTTTTGCTTTTATAAATCATTAATTATGAATTATTTTATTTTTTTGGAATGTACAAAATGTATCTCTTTTATATTTAATTATTTTAATAATTTTTTATTACGATATGTTTATTATTATGATATTTGCGATTTATTTTATACATGCGATTTATTTTAATACATTAACATCTATTTTTATAAATAATTACTATCTAATTTTATAAATCTATTTTTATAAATAGTATTCCAATTTTGTTTTTAATAGTCTCTGTTTCTGCCTTTTATGCTACGTTCTTATTTTTATTCTTATCATACCTTTTAGTTAACGTATTGAAATTAACTCTGAGAAATTATATGTCAAGTTACGTTCAATCCGTAATTAAGATCTAACCATTCATTTACGTTGAAGACCCGCAAAACGTTGTTCGATTTTCGAAGCAAATCAATCGGCTCCGATTTCGTTCGGTCAGCGATTATAAGCTCCGCGCGGAATTAGATTGAAAGCTAATTAGTATCGGACAGCTAATTTCGCTTCGACCTCGCCCTTCGACTCTGCGGCTAACGTTCGTATTTTCGTAAACGTTAATAATACCGTGAACAGATATCGGGCCGTCCAGCTGTCAGGTATGCCCACCCGCTGATATTCCGAATCGAAAGTGAAGTGGACAACAATCTCGACCTAATAAATCGTGGAAGAGGTTGTCTGTCTGATATAAAATCGACGCTAGAATGTATACCTAAACGTACATATAATAGTATGATAACTTATAATTCGTTCTTTACATTCTTTGCATGATAATGCAAGTTTAACAATAACTACTGTTTCATTCAACGTGAGTAATGAATAGTGAATTGTGTTTATCACATGTGGTAATAATGATCTGGCAATTTATTGATGTTGAAATTATCGTTTGTCAGAGCAGGATTACACAAGTTGCGATTTTAATACATTTAAAATGTTTTTTTAACGCATCGAAAGAACCCTGCACTTGTATAGAAAATTAAGTTTATTCTAGTTAAATAAGTTGATTTTCAGTGTTTTCACATATAATATGTAATTTATAATTTGGTCAACAAAGGATATCATGGATGCATAGTTTTTGAGTTATGGCGTATCAAAGATGTGAAATTTGTGTTCTATACATTAAACAAAGTTTTAATATTCTGGAAATCCTTCGAAATATATCTTATACAATTCTATTATTTTTCAACTAATTTGAAAAAGAATCGTATTGATATAAAAATCAATTTGATATTGAGAGTAGGTACATAGAACCTTTAATCTTTTTTTATATCAATATTGTTTTCTTTTAAATTAATTGAAGATTTTTGGTATTGAAGATTTTTTAAGAATTTCCGAAACGGTGATTATAGAACATAAATTTTATATTTTTGATACATCATATCTTAAAAATTATTTGTTATTGAATCTGATGTCACGATATTTTTTATTTATCAGATTATAAACTACGTCATATGTGCAGACCAAGTTATTTCATCGGGATTCAATTTTCCGGGCACAATTAGTGCAAGATTCTTTCTAATGAAGACTTTCACGTTTTATTCGAGAAAAACATATTTTGTTGCGATGTCAAACTCAATTCTGACAAACTGACGAGAAGCTCGAGCCGAGCGTGTCGACGAAGGGGAGAAATGTTTTTATTTATTTAGACTTCGATTATCTCGCTTGCGAAAGAAGTCAACCCGTCTGGGACCACCTATCGCGTTCCTCCTATAATTCAACTCTCGAGAATGGTCTCTGTTAGAAAACAGGAAAATACCGGAGCTCGTACCACGTCCCTTTTCCGCATCCGTGCATTTCTCCTCGTTACTGTTGCGTGGAATTTTTTCTTCCTCTTCTAGTTCATTCTCTATTGAATTACAACGACATACAGAAAATATACAGAAAATGTCAATGTGTCATGTGTGTTGCATATCTAGTAAGCAGGATCTTTTATAAGATCGATCGCTTGCTTAAAACAGATTGCTTTAAGTCATCACTGATTATACATAAATATTTTAAATATACAGTTTAATGCACTTGAATTAATGCAACTTATCAAATAATTTAAAAGAATCTAACTTTTTAGAAAATGTTAAGAATGATCTTTTCATTTGTGATGATGAAAAGCGGAAAATAAAATATAATGAAGACGCGAATAAAAAATTAAAGATAGAGGTAGGGTGAAAACGAACAGAAAGGGAGATAAAGGGAAGATTTCCTACGCATCATCGTTCGACTATTTTTTTCGGTTTGATCGTAAAATCTAATGGGCGCATAAACCGTGGAAAAGGAGCTTCGGCATAAAAAAGAGAACCGTCAACGATAGAAGTATTATTAATACTTTATGTTAATTACCGTATCGTTTGGTTCGTCGAACGGCCTTAAATCGAGTTGCTAAACAGCCGTGCCTGATCGTAAATTCGTTGTCTCGGTTTGACGCTCGATTAAAATCTGCTTCCAGGGGGAATGTCCTTCCCTTTTTCTCGTCCTTTTCACCATTTCATCGATCACGTCGATACGGCTTCTCTCATTGACGTAATCGGCTGTGATAATCGATTAAAATCACAAGAATGTTATTCAACTTTTAAATAAATAAATACTCTTCACTCGATTAAACAGAAAATAATAGCTGATAAATAAACTAATAGCTTCGTTCTATTGTTTTCTTCTAATGTAAAATGTTTACATCCACGTATCATTTTCTTACAATCAATGTCTTTCAGTATGGAAATATAATTGATACGTAATGATTCGGGCGATTGTTTTATTAACTCCCTTTGTTCTCCCGCTCAGGAGCATCGCGTGATTGCATATTTCATTATGTAATAGCCACATGGTGTATCATACATGCTTTGTAATTCAACCTGATTGTGGTCTAACTATAAGAACCAAACTGCCGATTCATTCGCCCTGCTGAACGTAACAAAGGCGCACGCACAGTAGCAATCGCTATAATCTGGTCACTTATGCCGACATAATGGCTTACAATCTTCGTTCGGTTTCTCCGTTTTAAGACCTCAATCACTTTGCCGTCGCAGCTGCTATAAAAAAGTACATTGTCGACTTCCTTGATTAATTCTTTCATTCACAGCCATTTCCTTCCGTATTTTGCTGGGAAGCGCAGTACATATCTGTGTCTCGATCGATAGTAATATTTTTGAAGTACCGCAGTTATATACATAATTTGTATCATAATATAAAAAATTTACGATTAATTAGTCGCGTCGAAATTCATCCGCCGTTCTCTACTGCTAAAAATTAAATTTGTAAAGAAATGCTGCAAACATCGGTCAATAATATTTGTTTAAGATTGAGAATTTGATATGTATATTTATAATAACAAATTTAATACACATTTTACGAGCATTGTTAATTCTTATGCGTTTCTTTTAAATGATTAAAAGTGCAATTTAGATATTAATTTACGTTTATGATCACGATATATCCTAACTGAATTTTCATGAATGTTTTGTGAATGTTGAATTGACTTATACGTGTGTGACAATATACGCCAAAATAAATTAGACGTTAATTCATGAAGAAATTAATATGGATAACTTTGTCAAATAAAAATACATTTTAATTGTATTTAAAGAGTAAGAAAATTTATATATAATTAATTTTTATATAATGAATTAAATTTGAAAATATCAATTTATACTGGATTTGTTATACTATAATATTATTCATGACTTTACTCTGAGTTAATTATATTACGTAATCTTCTTCCACTATAGTCGTAGTTTATGCAGCGCATTCTGGGAAGCATAACAACGAAATGATTCTTAAAATTAATAGGATTCCATACATTACACAAGATTCTACCATTGTGTCGTATCGATTAATTCGATATACACAAAGAGGATAGAACGCGCACCCTTTTCTAATCCCAAAAGCGAGAGACAAACGACGAGAGAAGGGGTGACTTGCGATAATTTAGCAGTCAATTAGTTCGCGTTTCAGGAGCTGCCGAATTCCCGACTCCACAATAATATCGACTGGCGGCTGTTATTTCGCTGAAGTCGCTTCGAATTCGAATTCGTATCCTCCTTCCCCGCTCAACCCTTTGGTCCGTTTCGCCATCCCGTGGTTTCTGGAGGTTTGGTGGCATTGGTAACGTCACGCCCTACCACTATGCGCCCGCTTCCCCTTCCGCCCCCTCTTGGTAATTGTTTGATTACTCAGCACAGCGCTGAGCCACGGTTAAACTCAAACTAAGGCCTCCAAGACCTGCCTCGGCCCTCTCTTTTCCCTCTCTCCCGGTCTTCAACCGACGGGTTAACGTAAGGTAATACCACCGTACGTCGGCTCGTCGGGTATTATCGAGTATTACTGTCCCGGGGGAGCGTTAATTAGCGATCATTAGTTAATTGATCGGCAGCCGTCGGCAAGGTGCAGCCCCGGACGATTCCGTCGGCAGAACTCTTGTGCGTGTTTAGCCATTAATCCAGATAATGGAAGTACGACGGAGTTTCCCGCTTGCCGATCGGCAAGTAATGCGCTACTGTGAGCACATTACAGGTATGTGATCATTAACCGGATGCACATCGAATGGGGCTTTCTAGCGTGCTTATCAACATATCAGGTTGCCCCTTTGGAGCATATTGTGTCAGATCATTCATTCGTTATGTCGCTGATTTTAATTTTAATTTTAATTTTTTTTTACAATAGATATACCCGTTGTACTTTTTTTATTTATAATCGGATGATAAATCTTTATTTATAAAAATATTTTTATTAAATTTATTAAATTTTATTGAAGGATATTTTTTATCATCGTGATGATTAAGCTTGTTGAGCGTAGAGTATAGAAGAAAACTAAAGTGTTTCCCTGCTGAGATTACGTGTTGAAAGGAGTGGATGTCCAATATACGATTTCTTCGCGTCTTCGGATAAGCCGTCCGTGAAAGGACAGAGAGAGATCAGGAAAGAGTCGTCTATAAAAATAATCTTCCAAAGACTCGATTCTCGATTGATACTCTCTGGGGAGATGCTTTCTTTGTGAGCAGGTTTTCTCTTCGTCGCTTCTCCCCAGAAAGTTTTGTCGCATTGACATGAGAAGTTCTCGCCGCTTTTTACGTTTGGTTTGATTGCGTCGTCATGATGCTCGCAATTTTTAAGCATAGAAATTATGAAGTAATTGAAATTTTACGTTACTTTTACACACATTACATGAAAGATATTATACAAAAGTACAAGTATTATAAAAAATATAAACATTTCAGAGATTGTTCTATCACTTTGTTCTATTATTACGTCTGAGTATCTAGTTTTGAGTACAAGTTTCTTTGTTTCAAAATTATTTAATTTTTTTAGCTGCTTTGATTTTTATATAAAATCGTGTTTTATAGTAAAGTTTGTTTGCAAAGATAAAGTAGTATTATGATTTAAATTAAGTTGTTTATATACTAATAAAACTCTAATAAATATTCGTGCAAAAGTTCATTTGGATCCACTTACTCGTTTAAAAGTTATTTACCTAAAATTGCAGCAAAATATGGTAATTGCGCTGCATAAGCCGTTGAAAGTCAAATAATTTGTTGTTTTGTATTTTGCAATTGGTTTCAGGGCATATTTACGACAAAATTTTTTGACTAATATCTTTTTTTATTGTAGTTGATTTTTTGGCTGATATTTTTAATCAATTTGACTGATTTGTAAAAAGCCATAAAACATCTTTAATTTCACAGAATTTATAATAGATGGAAATAAAATATAATAAAATATATATAATAGATGAAATATGTCTTCTTTTTCAAAAGTATTCAAAATGATATTAAATTTACTAATATAAGACTAGTTAACAAATACATATTTTCTAAATTTATATAGAAACAAGATATGGAAAGTTTTATCCGTTCCAATTACATTTTGAAAGAAAGAACAAGATCGACTGAAGATGTCAATTTTTATGCAGCGTGAAATAGCGATTGCCCTTAACGGACATCTCCGATCGGCCGGACAAAACTCGACCGGCTACCGCTCGTATTCGATAATTGTTAATGAATAAATATAAGTCTCGCACAATAAGTCGCCCATATGCGACCGGACGTGAGTGACAATAGCTCGCCGTGATGCTTATGAAGTGACAGGTGACGCTTTCGTTTCGGAAAGAGAGAGAGAGAGAGAGAGAGAGAGAGAGAGAGAGAACTCATTTAAAATCGACCATTTCAAGAGATTGACTCGTTTGCACTTACGATTCCGGCCCACCTTCCCATATACAGTCCTTCAATTGCATCCAGCGTTACGGTTGTGAATTACAATGCGAGGAAATGAGGAAGGGCGTGCCCGAGCAAAGTCAATGCGGTGCTCTCTTTAATTCATCCCGTGTAATTCATTCGTTACGTCTTAACGGAGATTATACATTTCCATATTTCATCGGTTCATTATAAAATTGCGAGAGATCTTTTCTTTCTTTGTTACTTTTATTTATATTTTAATGCAATGATTCTCACATTGATATCATATTAATATCTTTTTTATGTTTACTTTAGAATTTGCATTTAATCTTCGTAAGGAATTTTGATCTAGCTATTTTAATCTCGATATTTCTTTTCCATGTTTTGATGTTCCACTCACGAAATGATACATTTCACGAATTATTTAGCATATTTGTTGTGATATTCAACGTCTCGTGCGACCGTAAGCCTGTCATATAAGTCATACGTGCAACACGCTATTGTTTGCACGTCAAGCAAATCGATATTAGGTAGTGTGAAAAATCGGTCAAGTGAATCTGAAGCGTGAAGTATTCGACAGAAAGATGCTTTCCACATGGCAGATTTGAAATAAATTTCTATCTTCCATGGCGGGGATGTAGCCAGTGAACTCGCTCGCTCAAGATACTTATCTGAGCGAAGAAGGAAGGATGAAAGAAGCAGGTTCGATGGCTGTTCTGCGTGGGAGAATAGCTCCTACCGAAACGCATACGGCGCGATGAATGGCGTAACGAAATCGTAACAAAAAAACTCGGGCATATGACAAGTCTTTGTGCGCAAACGGAACTTTAGGTTGTTCCCCTTGCACTTCTTACACGTAGGTGTTTATCGCATATGTTTGCTATTTATACATATCCCTTTATTGCTAATCGAAAGTGATCGAATAAATCTTGATTAACAATCAAGAGAAAAAGGAGAAAGGAGTGCTTGTGTATGAGAAAATTACAACGAGGAAACGTATGGATATATGTGTCATAGGTCATTTGTCAAATAATGAAGAGAAATTTGCTTACGTAATCATGTGCATCTATATAATTTAATAAACATTACCTTATATTGGAAACATGTTATTAAAAGCGCGACGTAATAATTGATGTATTAGTTATTACTGACAATTTTGCACAATTGCTAGCTATTACGGATGGATAGCTCGTCGTAGAAACTCATGCACTGCTCTCTGAATTTAGCAGCCACCTGGTATAAATGGCCGAATGTGGTAATTATACGCAAGTCAGTCCGCCATCCATGCAGCATTAACGTCTAAGGGCCTTGGGCTGTGGGAGGTTTCAGTAACGTGTATCGGAGAGGGCAGGAACGAGTTGCAGCCCTAATATTTTGACGTGGCCTAATGAAACAATGCGAGGCACACCGTTTCGAAAGCGCAAGCGAGAGGATAAATGTGATACAGGCCGTCCTGTTCTTGGTGCGAAGAAGACGGACACGAGGAATGGAAGAAACCACGAAATTGTGGACGGGTCCTCCATCTCGTCGGAATTATTGCTTGCGCGCACCGGCGGAAGCAGCTGCGTTGTAAATCTGCATTTTCGACAGGTGTTGCGTTGATTGCATTGCATCGGCGATCTGAAGGAGCGTCTTTCAGGCGTCATCCGCATCCGTGGGAATTGCAAGAGTCGAGGACAATACTGTGTTTGTTGCGAGGTTCATGCTACATTAATGCTATAATGTTTTGTGCGACTCACATACATATCGATGTAAAATGTTCTTCTATCACTTCCGCAAAATTCTGCATATTAGCGCGATATTGAATGTTTATTCTATAAATTATCTCATTTTTCATATAATGCAACATTACACTTTTTATTATAATTTACATTACACTTTTTAATTGAATTATACAAATTAATGGACGGCATAATTTTTCGGAATAAAATATATAAAGATGAATATAAAAATACAGAGACATTTTAAATATTTTTTTTAATTTTTCTGATTTTAATTTATTATATTTGACGAAAGGCATGCATATATGCATATATGCAATACGAAATGGCTGACTATCTCAGCCAATGATTGGACTTCGATTGGCGGCCATCGAAGCGGCCGACACTCTCGAACTGGTCGATGCATCGTCCTGCAGCAGGTCTAATCACATTTCTTTTTCTCGTACGTTTTCTCGATGGTAAGGCAGACCAAGGGTCAGTGATTGGTCGAGACGGGAGAAGGGGCTTATGCGGCCCTAAGGCCCCCATCCGAGATCGGCCGTCCTACCACCACGGGGATACCTTTGACGGGTCGGCAATAAGAACAAGTATGAAATCAACCTCCCGACAGACAACAGACTCTATCAGATGGTAATTATGTGTATGGCTGATACAAGGAGATACGGCCCGATATGCACCTATATCCAAAATCTATACTGGGTGTCAAACTCTGAAATAGAATCTTCCATTAATGAAATGTCAGCTCGAGTGAACGCTCAACTATACTTCACTTATAATAATGCCAGATCAAGTGCGAGAAAAATTCTTTGCTCAAGTTTGTTAGATATTGTGACACTTTACGTCAACATCTTTTCGATATCATCGCGTTACATAATTTTTGAGTATAGTGTTCCGATGGGATAATTACACGAGCAGGTGCGATAGCTTCAAGCCGTTAAATTACGTGTACACTGAAATAATCTGGCATGTGCGCATCAAATTGATTAAAGAACATACTACATCATTTTCTTAACATTGCGTCACTGATCTTTTTCAAATTTATCTCGAAAAACGCGTGTTATGTTAATAGAATTTTTTACTGAAAGCAAAATAATTATATAAATACATTAATATATTTGCTTAACGATTTATAATATCTAAAACGTTAAATATGCTTTTTAAACAATTTGTTCATGAGTTTTAAGAATAAGAGCTTCTAAAGGTTTAAGGTAATAGATCGCTTTTGGAGCACCCGGTACGTAAAATACGTTCGAGACGGTACGTTAGCGACTGACATTATGAGTGACGTACGATATGGAGGAAGGCATCGGGCAGTCTATAATATATAATAAAAATGCATCCACACGCCTCGATGAGTTGATTGTCTGCTTGTCCGGATGCCAAAACGTCCGAACTCGTGCATTTCATATCGCGTTTTATGCATTTACGAAGCACCCCGCTCCTTCGTACTCGGGTGGTCAAGGAATCGGCCCACGGCGCTCTTTCGTCGTCCCGCGTCGTCGTCGAATAATAATCACAATAATGAGAAATTCTTGCTTATCTTTGATTATTTTTGAATTTGAGGAATAACTTTTTTAAATGTTCTTCTTCAAAATTTTCATAGATTATTACATAACATGTGCCTTATTTAATCTTTATTTATTAGTCAGTATCTCTCAAATATTTTATTTGCAATACTTGTGTTTTATTGAATGTTCTAAATTAAAAGAAGCGAGTGTTTCTTCTAGATAAATTTTTTTTACAAAAACATATAATAAAAAAGATCATAAGATGATAAAACAATTCATAATTGCTATTTAACAATAGTAGATCATATATATAATTGAGTGCGTTTCGCAAACATGGACTTCGCAGTAATTATACGGTATTTTGACGATCTCATAATCCTGTTCTTAAATTAGTAAAGCAATCAGAAGCGAATATCCCTAAAACTGTTTCTAAAGTGACGAAACTCCTGCGAAATATCTCTCAAATGATGTCCACTTTTACATGCTTGACTTTTCCCCTTTGCTCTCTTCTCTCTATCTGTCTATCTATATCTATCCATTCCATGAGATGAAACATTCGCAAAGGGGGATATCTTCTGTCGGAAGATCGCGAGAGTTAGAGCGAGAGAGAGAGAGAGAGAGAGAGAGAAAGAGAGAGAAAGAGAGAGAGAGAAGGAGAGAGTGAGAAGACGAGGGTGGTTTGGTAGTTACGGAAGACGGGGGGTTGAAGGGGCGGATATTTGTGTAATATTCCGTTTGTCTTGCCTTCAGAGCATCCGCTAATGTACACAACACCGGCGCGCGGGGAGAAGGATAGAGCGAGAATGGAAAGGGGTTGGTTTGAAGACACTCGGCATAGAAGCGAAGATGTACCTAGGACAACGGGAAGGAGCACCGGCAGCTACTACTAGGATTGTTATTGTACAATTTGCTAAGACTAAGGCACATCCAGTGTTGAGTGTGAGGGAAGCACCTTTGGACATCAGCCGAGGTATCACACAGAGCGCCTAGTTGGTCCTCCTTTTGCCTGCAAACCGACTTGTTCCGCGCTTGGAAGATCTATTGTCTCAATCCGCGACAAGTTCGACGAGAAGCTTATAGATCAGCATTGATGAATCGCGCCGACTCGAACGACGATTAGACGAACAATCGGATAGCTTGCATCGTATTGAATTGATCCACGATAATCAAACAAATCATTTCCAATTAGTTGGCACACGCATACGACTAGGAGGTCTAAAGTTTCGCTGTTGACCAAGATCAAAGCAGAGGACCAGTATTCCGTGAGAGAGTGTCTGGTTAATGCCAGCACAGGCTCTTCTCTTTACCGTTTGAAGCAATAACGAAGACGTTTGTTAACCGGCGATAACTTCGCTCTGATTCTTGATGATAAGATCACAGTAAAGTTCTCTGTTGCGTCCATTGCGTTAGCCCGTTTGTAAGCGGAATTCGGAGCTGGTGTGATCAACTCTCAACGAAATATCTTTCAGGAAAATACTGTAATCACAGTTTATATAATTTATTGTGTTTATTGTGTAATTTACATTATTTTTTCAAGTTTTCATTGTTACGAATAAATAAAAAAATTATTTTGATTCTACAATATCGACATTTTAAATTACACATATTAAAATTACACTGACTCTCAAAATCTCTATTATATTTGCATATGCTAACAATGTTATATCATAAATCTACAAATCAAAGATGCCTCACTGCTGGATTAACTGCGACTGGATTAACATAACATTTTCGGAAAATGAAAGGACAAGGGGAACATTATAGCGAATGCTCCGACATCTTAACGGAATTATGCGACCGGAAGTAGCTTCCTTTAGTCACACTCACTGATCTCGTCTCAGCCTCACCCACGTAAGTCTGCGGAATCGCGTGCGTTCCGCGAGCAAATCGCAACTGCGAATATGGATGTTTGTGTGCGCGAACAGTCTGTCTTCGTAGGCCAAGCAAGAGGGCGGATGACGGTAGCAAAGTGGTTGTTCTTATACAAATAAAACAGCACTTAGTACAAGTACTTATCTCCTTCGCTCCCCACCGCTCATACCCGTTTCTCTCTCTCTCTCTCTCTCTCTCTCTCTCTCTCTCTCAATGCCGACAATGGGAATGTGACATGTGCCCGGCCTCCTACAGCAGGTAACACCACGATGCGAACTCGTATGCAAATCCACTTGGATATGCACTTCAATACGAACTACGAAGACACGAGTTTCAGCAAGAAACTCTTTGCTTAAATCAAAGACGCACTGTCATGATGCTACCGATTGCTCGTTTCGGTGTCGCAGTCAGTATATTTTAATAATAAATTTAGCTATTAATTGCCGATGTTTACATGATATAAATCATCATTATATAATCATCTAGAAGTTATATACAAACAAGAATTGTCAAGTTATTTCTCATCCGTGATGAGAAATAAATCGACTTAAATGATTTTAAAATTATTGGGATTATAATAAAATAAAGCAAATAACTTAAAAATAAGTTTTATAATAAAAAATGGTAAAATTATTGCCGTAAAAATATACGGAAATATTCTATACATTAAAAAATTATACTAAATTATACTAAATAATTTTTCTAAATTAATTAATAGTTATATACGTGCACATTGTTGCTAAATTTATATCTCTGATTTTGTTTGTACTTGAAAAAATATGAGTAATGTTGTGTTGTTAAAAAGAACAAGAAGCAAAGGAATTTTATAAAAAGTCACTTTAATTTTGAAACGTACAAAAAGATTAGGATATAATTTCGATGGCGATTGATCCTATTAACTTGATCCTGAACTTTCCAATTTAGGAAATATTGTTTTAAAAAAAGATTAAAAAATTGTCAACGGACATATTTAAAAAGCAAATGTGTGTGTGTGTGTGTGTGTGTGTGTGTGTGTGTGTGTGTGTGTGTGTGTACGCGCTAGTACAATTACTTCTAAAATACCGTCGCTTAAAAATATACATTGCTGAATAAGTGCAAAAAGAAATTATTAATGATGATGTGTTTTTATCTGACATTTATCATTCGAATTTCATTAATGTCTGATTAGTCGAAAACGATAAAACGTTTATAATTTATTGAATAATTATAAAATCACCTTTTATAGACCGTTAAAGAGAGATTTTTCACAGAGAAATTCTCGCATTTTCTTATATTTGAAATTTAAAGTATCAAAAATTTTCTGGATAATTAAAATCTTACATGAAATTGAAGATAGTCCATGCGCAATGTTGGATCTTTCTCGTCTTTGAGTACAAAGCTGTAAAAGTTGTGAACTTACACCGACACCTTCCGCTTGAAGAAAGTAATAGAGAAAGGGTTGACGTCGCAGATCCCGCGAAATCAGTGGCCGTGTGGATCTGACAAAAAGAGAAGACCAGAGAGAGGGATTGGTTAATATTTCAGGAAGATTTCCTGTAGCTCCGTTTGCGTGCGCGAGCGCGCGTACCATTGAATTCGCGAAGCTGAAGGCAGCCTCTCGCCCCGGCAGAGGTGGAGGGTTTAATAAGAGCCAGTGCCGGGGTCCGTTGTAATATCCGTTTTGTATAATCGCGCTGCCGGTCCTCCTTTTATTTCTGGTAATTTTTCTCATCAGAGCACCCGGACGCCCGGTGTCCCGCGGGATGCCCTGGGCAGTAGGACGCCCCCCTCGTTCTCTCTTCCCGACCGTTCGTGTCCATCCGCTTCGTGTCCGTCTGACAGCAGGATTCAGAGAAACGTATTAATACGTAATCAGTCGCGGGAGCTACCTTTGCCGTTGCGCTGGATCACTGCCTCGTTCTTTCGCTGCTTGTTTAGCATGCCATTGCTGCCGATGGTAGTGCTGCTCGTTGCTGCTGACCTCGCAGCTAATGAGAGTATAAGTGGGGATCAGCAGCTACTACCGAGCCACTCTGTCTTTTGACATCGCTGCGGTTCGGTTGGAAGCAGAGAGATGTTTGCAGATGGGAATTTTATTATCGAAATTTGTTTCATAATTTTATAAGGCTACTGGATATTTCCAAGAATTTATTAGATCAGTAATAATTAATCATCGATAAATTAATAGTCCCATGAATGTCTAAATAAATTTACGTTATTTAAAAATAACTGCATAACTGACAATAATGTTAATTACAAAGTATAGAAAAATTAAAATTGTCAAAGTCGCAAATTGTGATTATTAAATTTTGCGAACGAGAAATAAAAACTAAATTGTTGATATCAATTTATGACAGTTTTATAAGCAGCGTAGAAACGTCAAATTGACCTTAGAAACAGGAAGCGGCGTATTCAGAAGCCACGCAGTTGAAATCAACAGAGTTTTGGGTTACCCGATCGTTCGTATCACTCGGCTATCGGCCCATTTGAATGCCGGGGTCAGATCAGGGGTCCGATCGGTTGCGCTCAGACTGCGTCTTTCTTCATCTCGCCACGCATTTAAATATTAGCCTCCTACGAAAGGCCTATTGAAGCACCTCGCAGGTGCACTTCTACGGTTTTGCTTTCTTCGCGTGCGAGAAACGCACATCTGAAGGCGCGCCCTTGGAGGGATCTTGATTCCCCATTCTCAGTTGGGTGCCTCCCTCTTTGCTCTTGTGTCCTCTCCACTTCGATGAAACCTTTTGGACAATGCAATGTGCGCGATCGACCCGTCAAAGGGTGCATGGGAATATTGTAGGCTTACGTAAGAACCTTGAGCCTTGCACGCGCACATCTTGGAGGGATCGAGGACGAAGATCGTTGGCGAGAATCGATCGTCGTCCAGCTGCGTTGGTTTAGCTCTTTCAAGCGTGTAATATGTGTTTGCGCAGGGATGGGCTTATAATAAATAGGTTTTGTCCTTGAAAGATTCGCAGAGAGATTTCTTTTTTTATTTTAAGTACTATTATTGACTTTAATGATCTAACGGTTGATTTATTTGATTACATTTTTTATTTTATTGGCATTTCTTTTAGTAAATATGATTGATAAACTACTGATTCAACAGTTTATCATTCATATTTACTGTTTAAATGATCATTGTTAATTTTAAAAAATTAATAATAGTTGTTAGATGTAATTTATTATTACCATGCGTATAAATGCGCAGACCAATCAAGTTAAAGCTGAAATTATTATAGTGTCGCAAATAAATACTAAGAACGCATTAATTTTCGCGAATCAATTTACTAGAAATTAACAGCGATATCTGCGAAATCTCTATTTAAGAAAGTGATGCAGATCGAGATGGTTTGAAGTCTTCTAGATTGACGTGACATCTCGATGAAGCCGGCGGGCCTCATTTTGATTGTTCTCTTTTTCTTTTTGCACGTATTAATATTAATAGCTTGCTGTTTTTAGATGAAGCCAAGCTCGCGAATGAGCTTTTGATTCGATTCGGCCTCGGGGATCGTACGAAGATGGTCTTTCCTTGTCGTAATAATGTCGCCGCTCGGTACTTCGATAAGTATGTATGTGAGCATGTTGTGTGTCTGTATGTATGCGCATTACGTATGTGTGTGCGTATATGTACGTATGGGTGTATGTACGCGCGAACTCGGATGTCATCTTCTTTTCCTACCTTCTCTTTTCTATGTTTTGCATGTCGCTCATTGGCAGGTTTGTAATTATTCTCGAGCGTACAAATTGTGCGAGCAGACGATTGTGTACATCGGTAAACGTAGTCAAAGAGCATAATAGCGTAAACGCGGAGAATAAACACGAATGTTTCGTAATATAATGTGTAATTATCAATCCCGGGCAAAGTAATTTGCATTAAGCAAGAAACATAATTATGTTTAGCTAATGATGGCATAATAATGTAGCTCTGGTGAAATTACGAAGCAATGTTTCGTGCTTCGATAAACCTTTGTCGCATTATTGGTTATATGAGTTTTTAATTAATCCGTGTAATCGTGAAATGTCATCAGTGCAGTAATTAATGAGCATAGGTAGCTTTGCAATTTCCAGTGACCAATGTGCTATATTTATACCCAATAGTCATATTAGTCATCTATATTGCGCTTTTACTGTGTTTCGCCAATTAAATGATTTTATTTAGACGCAAGAATATTCTTTTTTGAGAATTGTCAAAAAGAATAAGTTTCTTGGTAACGTTATTTTCTCAGTAACGTTCGAAAAATATTATTCTTTTGAGAAATGTTACAAAAATTTCTTAATTAAAGGAAGATAAAAATTTACATGAATATAATTTATATAAAATGAGCGACTTATTCGTTAACCATAATCATTAAATATTTATTTATATGTAATATGTTTTTTAAACAATTCTAATGAAAGAATTTTAACAGGACACGATTACAATATATACCAAACTATTCAAATACAATATTTTTTTTAATTTCCATTTTTTACTTATAAATATTGTACTATTATAATAAGACTGCGGTAAGTTATATTTCTTATTTATTATCAATAGAATTAATAGTAGAATTAATTTTTATGTGTATATAAAGTTACGTACACTGAGAAAAAATGCTGTTGAAAACATAAGTGATTAATTCATGTATATTTTTATTGACATAAAGGCATAAATTATTATTTCAATAATCAAGCCCTTTATGTCAATAAAAATATACATGAATTAATCACTTATGTGACAGCCCATAATATAGACTTTAATTGAATCAACAGCATTTTTTCTCAGTATACGTAACTTTTCTCAATGTATATTTGTGGATAATAAAATAAAAACTTCAGTTGTGTCCGACGATATTGATTAAAATTATGCGAAAAAGCTTCCTTGTTATAAAATGTAGTTCGCGCGTCAGTCTTTTCTATCAACTGAGCAAGTTTCTTTCGTAGAAAACACAATAATCTGTTAACGCCAACCTGATTGTATTCTATACGGCGACGAAAAAGGTCTCGCGTGTTCTCCGTCTTCGCGTCTGGTATCCCGCGATATTGAAATGACTGTTCGCAAACTTTGATCAGCTTTTAATCCACTTGGGTGCCGTTAAGCGAAGATTTCGTGAAGATTCCATCGTGCTCCTTCGAAATGTGCCGTCGTTCATCATTCGAGGAACTTTCCCAAAATTGACGCGCCCAGCAGGCGAGATAAAAAGGTGAACTCGAGAAGAAAGGCAAGCACGGAAAGAGAAGAGATGGAACATAGTCTTGGTATATTGCAGGCTCGAAACTGATTATATGTAATGAGATTTATCGAAGGTGAAGTTTAGAAAGAACTTTCGCAGAATAATTGAAATGAAATGAACACACATCCATACAGATGAAGCAAATAATTGAAAATTCTGGAGAATTTCATAAATGTGTGTTTAAACATCATTATTGTTCGCTGATTTTGATAGAAATTTATCCATTTTGATGAAATATCTATACATCAAAATGGATAAAATAATTCAATAGATGATTAAAATTATTTCACAAGTTTTAAATATTATTAATTTATTCTCTGATTTCTCTGAATGCAATTAACAATCCTTAACGCTCGATTTTGCGATGTCTAATTAGCTTCCTCCTTCACTCGGGGGGAACTCAGCCTAACGCGATGAGTCTGCATATAGGAGCAATCCGCAGGTACGCACATATTTTTCTTATAATCTCCCCACGCTTGCCGATAACATGACTTAAGAGTAATTTGTCTCGGATTATTTATGCACTCGACACTGCGGCATGCGTTCGGTCTCGCTCTCTTTATGAGACGCGGTGTCACCACCTGGATTTCAAAGTCGTCGCACGGATGGCGCGCGGATGTGGACGTTGGCAACGCACTCAAGAATGGGGAAAGGGGCGGTAAATAAGCGAGAGAGAATGAGAAAGAAAAAGGCAGAAAGAGAGAGATAAAGAAACGATGGACGGCAGGGGGAGGGAGTCCGACAAGTTCTTATCGGTGATTATGGATACGTCAAAAGCGAGTCGAGTGTTTAACGAGGACCATCCACCGACGGCGAGTCACCGTCGCTAATGATCGTCAGCCATTTTCTTTCATCCCGGGTGACACGTCGAAACTCGGTGTGGTCCGGCGTCGCCTCCCCTCGAGAGAAGCTGCGATCTCCGCTGCTGCAAAAAGGCAGTATCTCGATTTTATTTTGGAATGCCCGCGCGCGGGCCCACCCACGGTTTCTCACGTGCTGCAATTACTGCCTCTTGTAAAACAGCAATAAGAGCGCAATTATATGGACTTGTAACGGTGGAATTGAGGAAACTCTAAAACCTCTTCATTGTATTATAATATGACGAGATATTAGATAGACGTATATTTTAACAAAAATTATCTTAATATTGTACTAGTTGCACCTGTCTATTATATCTGATTACAGTGATTTCTTCTACCAACCAAGGTCGCTTCTAATAACCAAGAGAAAAAGAATATATAATTGGATAATATATAGTTTGTTTCCTTATACATAAATTTACTGAGAAATACAAAATAATAATTTACATCTATGCTACATCCAAATCTAGTTTTTCTAAAGTTTTCCCGGATTTAGACGCAACAAACCTCGTGCTAACGATCTCGTTTCAAGACGCACTGTTTTATCGTAAACGATGCGGCGCGAAATTTTGGCCGGTAGGGGAGGGGGGGTATAACTTCATTGTCGCGGAAGTGCGACGCCAAGTGCTGCAAAAGGCCATTGACATTTTTTTCGTTAAGCAAATCGCCTTTCGTCTCCGACGTGGTGGTTTACCGATGCGGCGTTTCCACCTTTGCGATTCTCGGTGTCGAACGAACGAAAGAGTGAACGAACGAATGCAAGGAGGATTGTAATCGCTCACGCGAAATCGTTAACTCTTACATAAAAGGTCGTCAGCGGAGGCGGCACGGGAGAGGCCTCCCGTTGCATGCGCAACTGCATTTCAGTCAACGGTAGCCGGCGAGCGTTCATTGTGCGACATTTTTAATTTCCAAGCGGATGCACCTTGAGCAACCACCCCCTTCATCATCGCCGATCCCAAGCTCATGCTGTGTTGTATGCGACTTTGGAGTGTTACGCGTGATAAATTCTTGTCGCGCAATGCGAGTTTTCAGCTCTATGATTCTTGGAAAACAGAATAGGAAAAGGTAAAGTATCGTACAGGCTTCGAGTTCCCAGATTCTTCGGATAAGTTCGGATTAATTGTGAAATTATATTTTATAATTAAGATCTACATCAGATTATTAATATTCTCATAAAAATACTTATTAGAGTATCAAAAATTATATTAAATTGTTAATTTGTTAATTTAATAAGTGATATTACTCTGATTTCTACTTATGATTTCTCATAATTTCTCATTCATGGCTCCTCTTACTTAATTAGATTTATTCTCATTGGTCCAAAATTCATATCGTAATTGTATATGTTATATACAAATATTGCGGATTCACTGTATGATTAACCGAGAGGAGAGGAGCACTAGCATCTTAGGATACGTTATCTTGAGTGTCTCGACCGACTCAGATCATATCTGCTGAATGACTTGTGACTTTGGGCCTGTTAAATCCCTTGTTTGGACTAAACACTGTAATTTTCGATGGCGCCGATGAGATTCCTATATAAACAGAGGTAGTAAATTTTCGGCTTTATGGACAACAATTTTAAGTAGCTGAGCAAACAGAGACTTGTGCTGAAATTTACAGAAATACAACATTTTCTCGTGAATATTATATACCTTTTATTTTGTAAATTCTCGTAATGAAGATGAATACAAGATCTTATAATAAGATCATAATAAAAGATCTTATCCTCTCAAGAAACGAAGAATGATCCCCATCTTGGGGATGAAAACTAGTATTTGCATTGTTCTATATAATCATTTTTGGCTTTTGTAATCTGGACGAATGAGATTCTCGAAGGAAGGCACTTCCCATCCTCTTTTCTAAAATCCCGTTCGATTTTCACAGTTCGCGGAGCAGCACATAGACGACAAACAATACTCGATCGAAGGCTGGTGAACACGTAGGGTGATAGAGAGGGAGGGAGGAAGGGAGGAGACACCAGGCCGTATTTCACGGGGATTTGAGCCGAAGACATTTTCACTCGATAAATAGATGATAGGCCCGGTAGCGTGTTATACAGGACGGCCGATCCTTATTATAAACTCTAACTAGCTCGAGCCTCCTGCCGCCCGTGCGCTCCGCCATGGGGGTAACGACGATACTTGATGGGATTCCTAGCCGATGGTGCAGACAATCCTATCTCGAATCCCTCCGCTCTTGAAATCACTCGCGTCGTCTTCGAGCATCGGCGTTCGTTGCGCGCCGTCCTGACGTTAAGACGCGATCTCGCTCCCATAATAGCGGTACGTCTTTCAATCGTCGTTTTATATTAATACTCTTTTTAACATTCGACACGCTGTTGAGCGGGAGCCCCGCAGAGGCGATTAACGTAAACGAGTTTGCGCGAAGAACGTAGCCGTTGTGCATTTGATACTTATCGGCAAACGCTAGAATAAGCAACTTCAAATTATTGCTTACGTAATATGAGGTTTAACCAGAGAAAGTTGTAATTCGCAGTTGTCCATCTATATGACGGGAGTAATTATAATTCCTTTAATATATATACGCGGATATCTACTTATTTTTCAATTCTATCATCAGTGAGAGATATGAGAAAAGAGAAAGGCGATATTAGATATATATTTTCTAATAAAATTGTAGTAAACAACTGACGTAAGTGATGTAACAGCTGACAATCCTGAATCAGATAAAAATCGTGTCCGTTATATTTTTGAAGTAATCATGAATTGTAAAGTCGATCGACTTTGTGTACAGTCGAAGAAACCGACTCCGCCTTTGATCGGTTTGTCACGCTCATCGTCGTAGTCGAATAACTATTTATTCGGGTGACACGTCGTTTCCTCCGTCGTTGTCCCTTGACAACAACGTGTTGTTCGTTGGTTCTACTTCCCCTTCATCAGAGACAAGGCCAAGTAGTGTGCGTACATACGATACGAAGACGATGGTCCCACCGGCGAATATCTGCAGGAAGTTAAACAAAAAGGAATTCCCGAAGGTCCCTGAATATTCTGAATCGATTAAATAATCGAAGCCTGCCATCTAGTTCCCCCGCTGCTTTGCATATATAAAGGGTGCCTCAAAAACCAACACATTCTTATTAATCAAAATTATGATTTTTGTTGTATTTATTATATAATATTATATATATATATATAATATTATAATATAATTTATTATATAATATTATAATATAATATTTTTATATCATAACACATATACAATTATATATTTAAAGAAAGAAAGATATTTTTTAATTGAAATGAATAAAAAATATCTAGCCTGTATTGTCGCACTTTATATAATATTACTTTGATGCAACAAGATTATTCATTATTTATGCAACGCATCGTTTAGTGCGAGTGTAAGATAATTGAAGCGCTTTTTTAAGAGACACCCCGTATAGGTGTACACCTATATTCCTACCGGGTGACGCGCCTTGGCGGAACCATTCACTAGGCTCCTTCTTTTCATATTCAAATGGTACCATTGACGCTTCAATGAATAATACTCAATGATAAATTTGTGGGCGTATTCAGGATGGACCGCGGCGAGACCTTGAAATCCAACCGCGCCAAACGTATACGTATTTGAATACGCAACTGAAAGAGAAAGAGAAGAGAAAGAAAGAGATTTCAAGGAGAGAAAAAGAGAGATGAATGCGAAGAAAGTAGGAGAGAGAAAGAGAGAAAGAAGCTGAGGGAAAGGTGTGCGTGCATACAATCATCACTCGTTTTTCTATACGATTGAATGAATCTCTCTGTCGAATCATGATATAATATTCCTATTTTAGTCTCTTTCTATGATGATCTCATTTAATGATGGGTGATCGTCTTTCATATTATTTCATCATTTCTCAAGAAAGATTCGGTTTCGATCTTGAAGAAATGAGATTCTGCATCGCGTTTCTTTGAAATATCGTAAAACATATAATTTAAAAATTGCCATTTTAGAGGCAATAATTATAAAAAAACTTTACACATTAAATAGTATTTAATCATATACGGCACTATACAAATTGTATAAGGAAATTTTCCTGACGATTAGATGCAAACTGGGATAATTACAGAAAAATAAATAGAGACTAGAGATTAAGGCTAGATTGAGAAAAATGCTCTAATTGTACCAACAAGAAGTACAAATAAAATGAATTCTGGTTAACGCAATAAATTATGTTTATTAGACTTAACTAAGTGTGTCTAATTTGTATCTTTCTAGTTAAATCTAGAATTTCAATTTATATAAGATTTTTTACATGTCTTTTTTTTATTACAATGCACGTATTACTATTCTAATTATAAATTCCTCCTTCGCGCACTTATAACTATAATTGCAGGCAACGACTTGGGGAGAAAGAGTCGCACGTTATTGAGGCAACAAACGAAGTGTAAAGAAGGAAGTGCTAATTCCAGTTGATTAGCATTGAGAGAGTAACCGATTTTTTACAACTTTACGAAGTACGACGTCTGAACGCTTCGCTGGCTTTATGGCGACCATTATGCAAAAATACCGGCTTAGGCTCATTACTTTCCATCACGGGTTATTTCCATCTAATGAACTAATAATTCGTTCCTGCGGAAATCGTTATCGGCTGGCGGCATTGGGATCGACTACTTTTCGTATCCGCTTTGTTAGATATTGTATAGCTTAAAGACACAGAAATATATTATTATTTTGCAAATTTCTTAATTGATAGAAAAAACGAAATTTTTCCCGTGCTAATTTCTCTTTTAATTGTCATGTATTAAATATTTTTTTATATTAATAGATTTATACGAGGTTACATAACATAATTTCTATTTCAATTTATGTAAAGGAATCCTCTTCTCTTTCTTTCTCTCTCTTGATTCTTTATACTGAAAATACTATTGAGCCAAACATAGATACCAAAAGATAATTGGTCTTCCAGAGCTTTACCGAGAAGAATAACAAGTTTAACGAGCTGAGACATTTGTACCTCATCGGCGCAATTATCTCATCCTTGCTGGAAGAAAAATCGAGTTAATTATCCGAAAGTATAATAACCGTGCAGTAGAAGGAGCGCGAAACGATAAATTAACGAAGGCAATATTTCTGTCTTGGTACCTTTTCCGTAAATTTTGTTCTTTTTTTCCTTCAGAAATATGACGATTAGAGACGCGTCTAGCATAATGTTTTTTCCGCGCCCCTAGAGCACATAAGATAAATTTGTAATTTTATGCCGGTGCTTGTTTTCGCCATCCAAAACGGGGGTGACGAAGTGCAATTTCGAAACTCTAAACCTCAATAAGGCGTGCGGTGATTCAGCTCGGAAAGTGAGAATTACCGCGTCGCAGCGGCGGTCGATAGTAACTAATTGTTATTATAAACTTACAGTATAGGTTTAATCATAATAGCTTCGGGCTAATTGGATAGATAATTAAGGGTAAAGGTAATTACGAGCGTATACACCGCGTACACCGGGCTATATCCGTGCTATACGCTGCTTAATAGTCGATATGGCTTTAGGCTACGGTGCCGTTTATGAGCTACGCGATCTGCCAAAGGCTGTCCTCCGAAAATTCATCTCGAAGCTCCTGTCATTGAAATGATCACTCGGCCACGCAACATTGTTATGATCGAAAATGCACGGCCTACATGTGCAAGTCAAATTTCAATCATATACTCTTGCGTTACTTTGCTCATTAATACGTGCTCATTTTAAATATTTTTAGAAAATTTTCATCTGACGTTCTATATAATGATTTAATAATCCTGATGTACGTACTATATACTATCGTAAAAGTATTCAAAGATTATCATGATTTACTGGAAAATCGCATTATTCGCCCCTGGCTGAATAATGCCTCCACAGCGCCATATGTAGATACGCCCTTAGTTTACAACATCGAAATGTGTGCCAGAGGTTTCGTCAAATTACCAATTAACGTAAACGCCAACAACAATAGCTCAGAGCTGTATTTCCGACGAAATGATGCAACGTGATGACCCGCGAGCTTTAGTAGATGCAATCCGTGTACGGTCAATGCACAAACAAAATATGAAACAGAGCAGATCTTTCTTATCACGCATATATCTGTACGTATTCTCGTCTAGCTCGAGGATTGAATATTTTAAAGATGAACTATATATGCATCCTCCATTTTCTCCATTTTCAATTAAAAAGCTGGAAGTTATTCTGGTTTATACATGATATCGAATCTAGTTACATGTTTATTAATTCTGTTTAAATTTCTTTCGTAGAAGATAGAAAAAGAATCTAATCAATATATTAGAATTCTTAAATATTATTATTTTTGTTAATCTATTCGTATATCGAACGATTCGTATATCGAAATGTAATGTAGCATGACTTTCTTTTATAGGCAATAGCACTACAGTCAATCGCGACAAACGAATCACCGATGCGAGTCGCCGTAGTAATGAATAAAGAACAGCCAGCTCGACAGAGGCTGGCTGCTTCGTTACGTACGATGAGGAACAAGAGAAGAGAGGAGAAGTGTATAGTCGAGGCTTAGTCGAAAAGAGAAAGCGTTGGAGCACGCGGATCCACTAGACAGAACCGGGGGGGATAGACGGATCCTCCTGATTATTTGTATTTTGCAGGGTTGGAGTGCTCGAGTGCGGCCGACGCGCCGTTACAATGCACCGCATGGCAGATAATGACGAGAGCGCGGGAAATACAAACGAATATGCTACGAAGTGACACCTCTCAATGACACTCATTCACTGCTGTACTCGTGGCGCGCTTAGTAGACGGGGTGGGTGGGTGGGCTGGTTGTAGGCCTGGTCCTGTCAGGGAAAGCAAGAGAGCACACCGCGCTGCCACTTCTGCAATAATGGCGAGCGATGAAGCCCTTGTTTTTAATGAGAAATAACGGTCGGCTCTCTATCATTATCGCTGCGTGTCTCTTGCCTGCGTGTCTCTTACGCGTACTACTTTCCTCATCTTATTTCTTTTCGTACGTGATCGTGAACGGTGATGATGAGTGTTAACATGTTATCATTTTTAAAAGAAATTTACTATCTTAAAAATGCTATCTTAAAAATATTTATATATACAAGCTTGATATTTTTCCTTGATTGCGTTATATTTTCAAATTATATTTTTTGTAACTAACATTAGTCTGTCGTGCTTTATTATTAATTATTATCATTATTAATTTTTATCATAGTATAGTTTACGAGCAAAGTAGTTGAATGTGAGTCGGAAAACTTTGTCAATTGTGAATGGACTCGCGAACAAAATGCCGATAAGCAGTCGCGGAATAAAAAATGCCCGGACGGTGTATATACCGGCGCGAGCGGTCAGTTGCTGCACATTATTCACCGCTAAATGACTAGTCGCGAAACGTCGGCCGCGCGCGAAACGCCTATAGCAATTACATTACGCGGCCAGTTTGCATTTCGCATCAGCGGCACTCCAGTCGCTTTGGTGAAATTCTCGTGACCGGCAAAATTCTCCTCTTTCGTACAGGCGTACGTACGTACGTATAAAACGGATGCTTAACGAATTCGTCGCTCAGAATCGAGTCAGTGTAGTACGAAACGGTATGCAAAGCTCCATTCGAGGCACGACGTGTGTTCTCTTTCCTTCCATCCTAGACACTCTTACGCGCTCTGCTCATCCAACTCTTTCCCTCTTCGTGCTTTTCTCGCGTCCGCGAATTCGTCTACTCCTATATTAATATGTACACGTCGAAGGAGTACATGCGTTTTTGATGTATGCGTATGTATGTATGTGTGTGCAGGTCTCTGAATATATGAATAACATTGTGAATGCTAACAGCTACGGCATATTGAATATCTACACACTGCAGGTACTTCCCCCTCTCCTCTCCTTGATTACGAGAATCTGTAACTTCGTTAACAAGTCCAAACTTCACTTAACGTCCGTCACCGGGGTCATGGGCTCGAATCGATCGAACTCGATGTTCCTGGATGTCACCGTTGCTTTTATGATTTAATTGACGGCGCAAGGTGCGCATGCAGTTTTGAGTGGGAAATATTGAACGAAAGTCTTTCTCTAGCACGAACACCAAGTGATTAGAAACATTCATTGACTTAGCATCATGAGTGAGAGAGTATAGTTTTTGCTGCCCTGAGAAAAATTATTTTAAAAGAGGGTTTGCTCTTTTTCTAGACATTAAACTCAATCGTGACTTCATTCCCCAAGACGGCGTTTATTACGCCGAGCAATGGGAACTTCGTAGAACCGCGATTTTTTCCAATTAATGACCCATGTAGCCGCAGCATATGCGAAGAGCCGGATAGGAAAAGGAAAAATACAACGACAGGAAAACAAGAGAGAGAAAGAAGGGGGTGGGAGAAGGAAGAGAGGGTGAGAGGCCAAAGTCTCGAGGTAATGGGTATTGGAAGAAATTCTGTGGGCAACCCCTGGAGGCAGACACACTAAACACCGAACGGCGGGGGCGCAGTTTGTCTTGGCCCATTAGGAGAAACGCTAGTTGGCTTGCTCTATGGGGGTGGATAGAGCGGCGATAGGGGATGGAAAAGAGGAAGCGGTTGTTTTATGGCCCGGCATCTGTTCGACGATCGTCTCGTTCCGATACCACTTTATCCTCGGCGTTAGCCGTTTCCTAACTGTTTGCGAAACAAGACCTGTCTCTCTCTCTCTCTCTCTCTCTCTCTCTGTCTATCTATCTATCTATCTATCTCTTTCTTTGTCTTTATCTCCTTCCCTATTCCGTCTCTCACTCTTCTTCCATCAGCCTCAGTTTCGGAAATGCCGCGCTGTAACGCATTCTATTCTCCATCTTCTTTTTTATTTCCAACGTTTCCTCTTTCTGCAGTGAGTTTCTTTCAGTCTACTTAGCTTACTCTATATCGATTTTGTTTGAGAATAAGTTTTTCGAAAGATATTAGTAAACCTCGTTACAATTATTAAATTATATTAATAAAAAATATAAAAATTATATTTTTGATTATATATTTTTGAAATCTTTATATCTTATATTATAAATATGACTATATTATTTTTATTTCGATAAATAACATCACATGTCATAAGAAGAATCTGGAAAACAAATAATCATATTTTGTGCCATTATAGAAATTATGAAATATGAATCTACAATTTTAATGAATTTACACAGTCCCAATCCATCGTCAATTAAAGTATGTATTAGCGTAGTTACGTTTTATCAAAACAGGATTGTTATACATTGTGTGATTTTTAATGAAACAAAAAGCTAACATAAAAATTCTTTTACTTCAATATCTCTATTCAAATTTTATCGGTCATGTATCACATTTTATATCGCTGCATTATAAAGGCGGCAAAAGAGGTGAACCGCGTGCGCCGGAAGGAAACGTTATTAAAGCGGACGATAATCTTCCGGATGTAAAGCACCGATCAACGAAGGGTAAGGGGTGGAAACCAGGGAGACTGATGCTAGAGGGGGAGGCGGGCATTCTCTTTTTGCCACATGAGATACGTACCGGGTAGCAATAAATAAGCGCGCGTCGAGCAGGGAGTCGGCGATAATACGTGATCCCCTTGCGTTGAATACTTAATGCTAAGTACTCAGTGTATCTGCATACACACCTCTCGCTCCACGAGCGGACGGATACATCTGTATGGATGTGCACGTGTGTGAGTGCGTGTATTGTCCGGGTATCTCCGCGCGAGCTTCCTACGCGGATGTGTGTTTCCTTGCATGTGGAAGAAACGGGAGCATACGTAACATGGAAACGGTATAGGCGGTGGGAGCCACTATTGAGTCGCAGCACAATAAAATAACACGAAATACTCGGTCGGGAGGAGACTAAGAGAGGGACGGCGGGGCCGTAGGGAGAGGGCGAGAAAGAGGAGCGGCAGCCTCCCTTCGGCAGGGCGAGGAGAATCGAGCTCATGGTAAGTGGGGGAGGGGTTGCTTCCACCGCCGGTGTGTATGCATTATGCAGGAAGATAATGCTCTCGGATACTTTGTCCGTGTGGGAATAACGCGAAAAGCCGTGAGCGCTGGGAGCTTAGATCGCGGGCATAACTCTTTCTGCGAGCCGCCATTGAGAATCGAGATCACGCCGTTCATTCTGGATAAAAAATGTTGATAGGTAACATTGTCAGGTTTATAAACGCTATAGCATTATCATTTTCAATTGCGATTACGTTATTTCTATAAATATCGTTGAAATACGATTATAAAATATATATCTCATTATTGCTGTAAATTAGGAATATATATTCTAATGATTATCTAACTTAGATAAGAAATTTCGTTAGGCAATTATCTCTTATAAACAATTGTAGATACAATTAAATAAACAATTAAATAAACAATAAATATAAAACCGTTATAGATAATTTTCATCTGGAGAAATCGTTCCTTTATCCTCCTTTTCTCGAACCTGAAACGTAGTTATCTTAAGACTCGCGAGACAAAAGTAATTTGCTGGCGGAACAGCTGTGTTTATGTATGTGTGTGCGTGTCTTTCCACGCTTGCGACTTGGTTCGTCGGAAGAGAACCCCAAGGGTGAATTGGTCCAGTAGGTATACGACAACGTGCAGCGGGTACACGTGCACCGGTGACTTTCGATGCATCCCCAGATAGCAATACATTGAGAGAGAACAAAATAGGATCATGGTAGAATCGACGAAGAAAGGGATGAAAGCAAAAAGAGGCAAAGAAGAGGCCTTTACGAATTCACGGCAAAGAGAGGAACGAATCGATACGGATACGAGATACACGGATAGACACGGATGGAGACACGTGTACATCACGAGAGTACACGCGCACACACACGTGTAGTCTAACTCACGGCAGTCTAACCTAAATTCTGAATAAAACGGGGGGGGGGAGCGGGGAGAGGAGGGAGGAGTTGCATAAGAGATCAGGGGCGTGATGAAAAACAAACAGCGGTTTAGGTTTGCTGTTTGATCTTCGAGCCGGGCATTCACAGAACTCTCGACTACTGTACGGGTATTATCTATTGACTGCATGGTTATGTATGCGAATCCGACGTGGGAGATGGGACGAAAACGTACGCGCGAGAGGGATGCATCGCGATTTGGGATCAGCGGAGAAGGAGTTAGCAGTGGTTAGCAGCGAGCACTGATACGGCCAACAGCGGTGGATGATATACGTCTACATATGTTAACGACGACGGAGCTTTTTAGTCTCCACGACTGACGTCACCATTGCGCTCGCTTGGCATTTGGAAATAGCTTTTATGCACCAGCCATCTTTCATCTTCAGCGCTTGATGATTCATTTGAAGTGCAGAGGAAGGAAAAGAGTGGGTTTCTAGCATAACCGATTATCAGTTTTGATTCCTCGCGAGAATCTCGCCAATGAATGTGTTACTGCTGGCAAAAAAGACAGTTGAAAAAAAAGAATCAATCGATAATATTTAAAGTCAAATTGGAAGAGGCGATATCATTATGCAAATGCTCGCCCTACCTCTCCTGAGATTTACACGTGACGAAGCCGGCATTACATTCGTTGATGATCGAATATACAAACTGATAATCCAATCTGACGGTGTCGCGCCACAGTGACGGAAGGATTCGTAGCAATAAAAGGTACCAGTTTACCTGACAGTATTTGCAGGGAGCATGGAGCACGTAAGCCATTTCCATATCACGTGGATGAGGGAAAAAAGAGAATACGCACGTCGAAGTGATGGGCGTTTACAGGCGGACGAGCAGTAATCCATAGGTAACCCTTGTTAGTGACGAATCGCTACCTACCCTGATATCGTCTGGCACTCAATTAAGCCTCCCAATCCTCCTTTCCCTCCCCTAGATTCGATCCGAGGAGTGACGACCGTGATTTTCTTTTTGGAAGCATGCATGCATAAATATCCGTGGAAAGGATCAATCCTCTCGAGGTATCACGACTCGCGTAATTTGACGAATAACTATTGACGATTCTGTGGTCCTTGCCAACATTTGAAATCCAGAATCAGCCCAACCAGAAACAACACACTCAAGCTCAATATCTTCCGTTTTGATGAAGCTGACAAATATTGGCACGCGACTCCGTCTGCTCATACGAGACGAGATCTCCATTCGCGATTGGATTGATTTGACCAGAATCAGAATTGCATTGGACAAGACTATCACGGTGTTGAGGTATTCAAGTGGTGGCGGGACCCTTTCCTCTCGAAGGCTTTGAGATATCAAGATACACATGCGCGGTTGATGGTAGTAGTCAGTAGGGTACGGATGGATGGTCGGAGGGATAGAGGTGGTTAGATACACAGCTCCCGTCGATTTCTGACTCTGCTTTACCGTGGATATACGCACGCTCTTTTCGTATACATTCACCAACCAGCCCTTGCCCTAGCTCGTCTTGAAGCCTCCTTCAGGTTTTTCCTTTCAGTGTTACCTTATTGAATATCCCACGAGTGGAAAATCAGTTCAACCTACTTGAAAGGAGACCGAGCCAGTTCACCCCCGCTGCCGTTCTCCTTTCCTCCCTCTATCGCGTATTTCCCAGTCTTCGTTTTCCCCCACAAACCTCACAGCCGAAGTTATCGCATTCAATGCGATTTCCCGCCGATCAAAATCGGATGGCGGAAGGAACGCCTTGAGGGAAAAGAGGAAAGCCTTCAGGCGAGCAACAAATTGTCGTATCGGATTTCCGGGTAAAGTGACTGTGCAATATATTTGCATGCAGTGCTTTTTTGGGACCAATTGACACGATAGTTATGGTAAGATTTACACTGCTGTTTCATGCAGATAATTGATTCGTAAATTAAATATACTTATTACTTTCGATAATAATGTATACTTTGGATCTGGACTATGCGTAATTACATATTGGTGATTAGTTTCGTTACAATCTATTAATATCCATTTATTACAGGAAGAGAAACGAGCGTCAGCGATGTCTTTTGGGAGCTCTTCCCAACGTCGACGCGTTTAATAGATTGCCGTTTTAATATTTTTATCAGAAGGAGAGAGGAGACGCCGCTTTTCTCCCGTGGCATCGGCTGCTCGCGAATTGGAAGGGACTGCGTTTCCAAACGGCACCGCGAGCCGTCACGTTTGACGTCTCCATGTATCATCCGTCGGTTTCCATTACATGCGCGCTCATAATATCGCAGGGGATACGAGATGACGCGACGAGAAAAAGAGATAGAGAGAGAGAGAGAGAGAGACACAGAGAGCGAGAGCGAGAGGAGCAAGCGAGCGATGTACCGCGTTATAAGTGTATTCGAAGCAAACGCGCGCCGGTGGAATGAACAAAATAAGGGTAGAAGGAGTATGCAGGGGAGAGACGAGCGAGAAGAACCTTCGCGGTAGCGTGGATTTCTTTGCATAGGGAATTCGATCGTTTGTCATGTATACGCCATCTTGCCGTAAATTGCCGGGAAGAGCCGCGCTCTCGAAATTGCCTGTATGCATATTGGATGTTCGTATACTTCCTAGCGTAAATTCAATGCGCGATGTAGATATTCCTGGTGCACGTGAGTTATGAGAAATTGTGATCGGTTGTTATTTGCTGCGATCTTGCTGTCACTCTTCGTCATCGTTTTACGTATATGATTATTAATGAAGTGACTATTATTGAAATTCTTTACTTCTCTGACTAATTGTTATTTATTGCGATTTTTTCACCATTTTTTTGTCCTGTTGTGTTGTGATATGATTACCAATGAAGTGACTGTTATTGAAGTTCCTTGTCTGATAAAATCGCTTGAAATCTTAAAATTTAGATTCCCATAAATAATATCGTTAATAACGTACTTATTGGGAAAATCTGTCAGGAAGTCAATAATATTAATTAAAATATTCTTTAGAAAGTGATGCTTTTTACCCCCGACTTTTTCGGGGCCATCGCGTTGTCGAGTCTCTTAAGCGGAAAAGATGGAATGGCAGCGAGTGTTGGCAATAGGGCGAGTATCACAAGTACCCGACCTGTCGTTCCTTGTTGGATATTTATTCGTTCGTTTTTATTTAAGGTCTGTGAGGACCCATCTTATTTGCACCCGTTCATCCGCTATTCGAGCCCTTACCATTCCCGACAGGTCCTTTAAACGGCTGCCGCCGAGACTCGAAACCCTTTGCCGCCAAGGCCAACGCAGAAAAAGGAAAAAATTAATGGACTCATTCGAATGAATTTTATTAATTGAATCGCGCGTAGGGTGCCGCGGTTCGACGCGGCTCGTACGACCCCTTTGTAAATGCGGGATGACTTGTTGCAACCACCTTTTAAGCTCGTTTTCCCCTATCGAATGGAAAAAGAGACGAACCAACCGCCGATTGCCTTTTATTCGTTATCACCTTCAATGGTTACGCAATGTATATTTTTTAGATTTTTGCACACACATATCACAATATTTTACATACTTGCGATCGTTTAATACAAAAATGGATATTAAATTTTTATCTTTTATTCGCGCGCGCCGTTGCACAGTTTTACTCTCTCTCTCTCTTTGAAAAAAAGATCAAATTAATTTCATTAATTCGGAATTAAAATATTTTATTAGTAAATTGAATTAACTTTCCTTTCTCTTTTGGACATATGTACATTAATTTTACTATAAACCAATGTTTTTCTTTCGAAATGCATCTGCTATTCTATAAATGTTTTACGTTTGATTCTTTTGATATTAAAGGAAGTGAATATGAAGAGAAATAACAATGCGCACGCGAGTTGCTTTGCATCGCGATAGCCAATTTGTAACATCGCATTTTTTGCGTATATTATCTTTTTGGCGATGTGCCCAAACAGGTTTTGTGAAAACGTTGAATTTGCATTTAACATACTTTTGAAGTATCCTTTAGTGAAAAGCGCGCGAAACTCAGTATCCTCGGCACTGCTTTCCGCATTGTAACGTGGCTGTGACGGATACGATTCTCCTGGGTATTGCTCCACGATTCCATGCACGCTCATTAGATTAATCTCCGAGCTTCCGTTGAAAGCCTGCTGCGACGGGCACGTTCAAAAAACAAGCGTGCACGACGAATTCATCCCGGACCGGACCGTCCAATGAATGCCCTCGGACATCGGTTGAGCGAAGACGCGAGTTACCGAAAGAGACGAGGAGAAAACGTCCGAGAGAGGAGGCAGAGGTATCCAAGAAAGAGACCGGAAAGAGCGGAGAAAGACAGACAGAACTCAATGTACGCATGCTAAGTCATACCGCAAACGTGAGAGTGCAGGACGATGAAGGAAGAGGAGGAGGAGGAGGAGGAAGAGGAGTGATAGGGGTCGGGGATAGGGTAGACGGAGCATAAAAGGAACACTAGTAGGTATTAATATTTAGCGTCTCTGAAGCCGCCCGCATTCAGGCAACTCCGCTGGATTTCCATCCCGTCCTCCCGTTAGGTCCACCCCCTACTCCCTCCGCTGTGCCACCACCGCCGCCATCGACGCCGGCGTCGCGTCCCTTCCGCAGGCACCGATCTTCCCTTACCTCGTCCCCCTACCTCCCTCTTGTGCACGTCTCTTTACGGTAAAATATGTAAATCTAACCAATATTTCTAAAGATACAGCAGCGTACACGCGGTAGGGGCTCTTTTATGACGGGGCAGAGCGCGAAACCCGCGGATACCGCGTTAACGCGCGCCAGTGTGTGTGTGTGTGTGTGTGTGTGTGTGTGTGTGTGTGTGTGTGTGTGTGTGTGTATCGGTATCTACCTGTATGTATATACATAAGAATCAACCTAAATACACATAAACATATATACACAAACGCCCACACATCGGTTACTCCGCGTACCGTTGAGCAAGGGTGGAGATAGACGTCTACATATGCATGCGCGCGCGTGGGCGCGTGAGCTTGCGCGTATAGATCCACGCGAGTGTGTAAGGGCGAGTATTTGAATGGGGCTTGAATATCATCCATGAATATTTTGCAAGTTTCTATTTAAAAGAACGCGGAGTGTGAGCGCGCGCGCGAGCGGTAAGATATGATACCGAGCGGCGGACCACCTCGAATGCTCATGCGAGAGCGCAGAGACGATGGTATACGGGTACGAGAGGTACCTACTCGAGAAATCGATAGTAAAACCCGGAGAAGGACGTCTCAGCGAAATGGCGCTTGCAGTCGTGCACATTTTTATGTATTTAGATGTAGTTATCCGTTATTGCCAGTATTAATGGATTATACCATGCTTCTCATCTCGTTTCATGATAATTCTTTAGTTTTTATACGAACATTCTTAGTTTCGTAGTTTCTTCTCTCGTATTTTGAAATTATATACGAAATTGTCTACAAGTAAATCGACCATCTTTGTCATATCCATGTATCATATTTATTTAATTTGAAAGGCTTTATATTAAATAATTTTCAGCTATCGTCTTGTTCTTTCCACAATAAAAATAAAAATTCAGTAATAGATAAATAATAATAATTATGAGATATACTTTTTACTTATTGGCAAGCACATGCAAGCGGCAATGTAACGAAATGCGTACTTACAGCCAGCAATTCCTCAAGTCATTTCCCAACATCGATATGGCGCGCACGTAGTGTACGCGCCGAAAGATTCCCTAGCGAGGCTTTCTTATTCGAAGGGGGTAGAAAGGAGACCTTTCTCTCACCGGAGACGGAGGCGGGAGGACCAATTTTCACGGCGGCGAAATATATCCGGAGGTCTCAGAGTACCGAAGGGTTGGCGGCAAAGATCACAAGTAATTGAATGGGGGAGAGAGGCGGTCCCGCTTCAACCCCCGTGAGTGTTCAACCAATTAATCCACTTCAGTCTCGGAGGCAGCCCCGCGAGTATCGAGCCGCTTTTTTTTCTCTATTACGCTGTAGACACAGTAAGACGTATTGAGATCGAAAGAGATACCTTTGGGATTCAAAACATCGACGCGCTCGACCCCACTTTTCGTTCTTGCACTATTGATTTTTTGATATTCATGATTTCATTTCTTCTGCGACTTCTTTCATCTTTATCCTTTTTTCCTTGTATCTTCTACAGTTTTTTTATTTATATCTGTTAAATCTTAAATAGTAAACTTATATATGTATATACATACATACGTATTATTGTTAAATTTTCATTAAAAATATATATATGTATATTAAAGGTTTTTTAATTTTAGAATTTGATTGCAAAAATGAACTGAAAAAGAATAAATGATTATCCACAAAATATCGAATTTTGAGACAGAAAATCTGTCATTCCAAATAGTCACAAGTCCTGAAACTCAAAAGAACTTATACTCGATGAATACGTATCTTCCTAGATTCTAGAAAATCCAGAACGACGCGACGCTTCGATGGATAACATCGTCTGGAAAGGTTCGTGATATCAAAGCAATCCTGCAATACCAATTAAGTCCCTTTCGAGCGAAATCGGGGATGGTTTAGCCAATAAAACAAAGCAAATCCTCGTCCAGTCTAATCTTCGAGATAGAGAGATACGATGAGGAGGGGTGAGTTGTCTCTTGTTGGTACGAAAAGTAACGATTGCCAGGTATACTCCTGAGATACGGTCGAAAGAGATTTTAACCAGACCCGTCGCAAATCCTGGATACGTTCCCTAATAATACTCAATTCCAATGTGGATTAATAGCGGTTTATTCCCTTCCTTCCCGTCTGCCTTCCTTTCGCCTGTCGCGTCCGCAGTGCCTCCCATACGAGCCGCGACTCGGATCCTGAATTCCTATTAACGCCCTAGTAATTAAGTCGAGAAACTACTTAATCCTTCTGCACCGCTATTGATCCTGCGTGAAGTCGTTCCCATTTGAATTAACGAATCTACATCAGTATTTTGTATTTTAAGTGTGCTGTTAATGAATGTCGTTAGAATCTTAAATGATCTAAGCGTGATTCGGCGTTAATTCCATTTTTTATTTGCTTCTTTAACGGAGTTACGTCGAAACTTTCGTTATATCGACGTACAGCACACTGATGAGAAAAGACGAAGTTTACGGCGGACGGTAACGGGCCGCGCTGTACAGATTGTCGAATCGGGAAAGGACAGGAGAGGGCAGCATGCTAATTTATGGCACCCTGGCGCTCCATTACGAATATTTATCCGCGGCGAGTTTAATCTAAACTTCGAGAGTCCTCCTCGTCGTCCTCTTCTTGAGTCGCTCTCGTTCCCTCTTCTTGCAGAGATCGCCGCGAATTCCTTCCTTCCTTCCTTCCTGCCTGCTCGCCTACCTCCCACGTACACCTCGTCGTTCTCGCTCCCGTAACGGAGAAACCTGGCGTCTTAACGACGTATTGTCTCCGCGACTTATCAAAACAATTCGTTGAACTACTACCCGTGCCCTCCGTCGCGACGAACATTGTTTCGCCCGCCGCTGATTAAACGAGCTGACGCCATTTTCGAGATTCGTCACGCGGTTACCTCGATAAAATCATAATCCTATAGTTTCTTGATACATCGTAATGAGTATGATAAGGCAATTAGCATTGACATATTTTGTATGAATATTTAATTTAGCTTCAGCAAATTATCTTGGGAAATTATTTTTAGCAGATTACTTGAAGAAATTGTAATTATTTCATTAATATAAAGCGAAATTGTGGCCAAGATTTTTCTATAACATATAATTTATCAATTAGGGAATAATAGTGCTGATGGCTCGTCGAATTATGCTCCTCGTTTCACAGATTATTCCTCGTTGAACATCCAATTATATCGCATTTTACGTTTACGAGACAGATCGTGTATGCGAAGTTGCCGATCGAAGTGTCATAAGCAGGCTCGTAATATTCGCTCGACAAGATAATCTTTCGAAGCGAAGAGAGTACGATAATTTCGCCGTCCCAAACATCGTCCCTCATCTTCCGTTTACGGTTATATCCTTATTTCTCGCCACCCCATTTTTCCGAAACTCCTTTGCATATTAACAATATCGCTCTTCGAAGAGACGGAGTGGTTTTAGAATAAAAAATTATGAGAGACAACCCAACCATCCTCGAATTTCCTCCTCCATCTTACTTTCCATCTTATTTTGTTCTCTTTTCGTTTCTTATTTCGTCTCCTTTCCTCTCGTTCTTTCTCGCCATCTTGAATTGTATTTCTCCTTTTCTTTTTTTTTATGATACTGCCAATTACACGCCCGTTTAAATTCACTATCCGACCGAAGCGAATATCCTGATATAAATTTTTATCGTTCGCCACGGGGTTCTGCTCTCTGTACTTCCTCTTTCTATTTTATGACACACTTTATCTCCACGTCAATTCGTTGTTTGCGATTTCTATTCTTGTCTATTTTTAATAGAAAATTCTTGAACGCAACAATACTCTATAAATATTCGATTCCATATACTGCATATTCCATATACTGAAATTTTTCTTAGAATAATTAATTATATATATATATATATATTTGAATATTAAAAAACGTTTTGACACGAAACTATTGATGACGATAATCGAACTGTCAAAGCTGTTGAAGTAGGTACTATCAGTTCGTTAAATTCTCCAAATTGGCATTTCGAAACTGAAGTGTGTGTGCATGTTTGTCGCGTTTCTTTAATACAGTGTCAACCCTCTGCCCACCCTTTGAATGTTACCCGGCGAATGTAACAAAGTACTCGAAGAGGAAGGTTTTCGAGGGTGATATTACTCTGTAATAGATATTACGTTCTACCTGCTCGCATATTAGATTTTAATATAGAAGATACGAGAGAGCGGCGCTGAATACTTTTTCCTTTGTGAAAAATTCACGTCGGCTGCAACTTTTAATACGTAATACCGTCGGCAGGCGCGCCGCGTCGTTTGCGAGCGTATGCTAGACGAGCGCGTACGTATGCTATCGAACGTAGAAGAGATGTAGGCGAGGTATACTTATGGAACTCTCGCGCTGTCACTTCGCCGAGAGTGCCCGTCGCTCTTTTTTTGTACACCCAACGAATTTAATTCCGCCGTGCTATTTTTCGTCCGGACCGTTTCTCAATTTAGATCGCAGGTCGTTACTATGTATTTTCATCGATGTTCCATTATTTCTGTAATTGTATTAATTATTCTCTGCATGACATTTTATAAAAAGCGCGAAATGAGTTAAAAAGTATAAAAATAGAAGGATAAATATATATTTAAAGAAGGCTTTGTCAGAAATAGATATACATATCGTACGGAACTTAATTTAATACATAGATTACTATGGAAAACTTTTTCAAAATTGACATATTCCAAAAAAGTATTATAATTTAAGAGTAAAGCTTCTAATACTCTACTTAATTTCAACTAGAAATAAACATTTTATATATTAAAAATTTGGAATAATCAAATTTTACTATTTGTATGACTTTATGTAAAATAAAAAGCTTGTAGTATAAAATAAAAAATCAAGTTAAATTGATGCTTTATAAAAAGTACAATCATGATCTGTACGACACTTTGATTATCAAATTGCATCGATGAATTAACGGGGAATATTAGGATTACTATTCTGCTGTGTATGCAAGTCGGTGAAGCAAACGATGCGACGTGTCTCTGACGCAGCGTTGAAGTTAAGTGGATGCATCTTGACGAAGTCGATCTAATTAACTTCGAGGCCTCTCACCCTTCGGCCTAAATATCGCCTCCTGTCCTAAATGCGGATCAGTGAATTGCCAGAGACGCTGTTGCGGCGGAAGAAAGGGCTGACGTCGCCGTGGAAGCTGGAGGCCAAAGCGCAGGGATGGTATATAAGGGGTTGTTTTAACGAAACCAGCTTCCCCATCCGCTCTCGTTGCAGTCTGCTTAAACGTAGACAGACGCGCGTGTGGATTTTACTGGCGCGTGTAAAGCGGTTGTCTGTTCGGTTTATTTGTAATCAACGCGATCGTGTCTCGACAAAAGCGAAATATAGCGACGCTAAATGTATCTACGAGCTTACTCAGCTGTATCTCTTTCGGGATGTATAAAAATGTGTCAAAATTAATCTTGCGTTAGATAAACATATTGTTAATAATTATGGTTATTGAATCTCGAGCTGTAAATTCGATAGTCGTGCGAAGGGAACAAATATATATAATTATAAAAATCAGGGATTATAATAACACAGAAAACATGATAAAAATTTAGGAATTATTAATTATATAATAGATAAAATATGAAAAATATGTCATTATTTACTTTTATTCAATAAGTTCAAAGAATTTTGAATTTTTTAAATCAACTTTAGAGCAACTATTATAATCTTTTATATCGCCAAATCTTTTTCTTCATTCAGAAGGCCTTTAGTATTTATATGAAAGTACAGATGCTCTGCATTCTGTTGAGATTTCAGAGGGGAACGGTTGCGCTTGTCTTGTTCTCAATCGAATTCTATTTTCTCGGCTGCGGAATTTCTAAGACGTTCGATATTCCCACTTCTAGGATATCACAGACCCTCTTTTGGAAGGGAAATTCAGATTCTTCTGACCAACCCTCGCATACCGAAATACAGAAGTGCCTGCTCTCAGTCAATCTTGTGTGTGAAAATAATATATAGATGTTATAATGGTTTAATATAACATAATTTTATCGTATTATCCTAAATAATAAATTATATAATAATGTAATGGCATTGCCACGATATTTAGATATTTCGAACTTTCATGATTGCCACAAAGAGGAATGTAAACTCGTTCCTGGGGATTCCGTCACGTAATCTCATTATCCGTGAATACCAACAGATTCCTAAGACGTTCGTACCCATATCTCAGCTGACCCGTTTCCAATGACCAACTGCGATTCGCAAGGAAATACAAATTCTTCCGAGCGAATTCCAGTGCACAGGCTATTGAAAATACCACTTTGACGTGACCGCACGCTCGAAGACAGTACCGGTAACCGGTACGCGTTGAGTTTCGTTCGCCTAGCATTTAATGTAAAATAATGTAAATGCCGTATCGTCTTCCACGGTGTAAATGTAACATTTTATCTTGCAAAGTGCGAGATAAAAAGTCCACGGATATCATCCTCTTTTCCGTAATTGTTTGACAATGCACAAATAACACGCCTAAGCTAAGACAATTTCTTTATTCATAATGTGAATTTATTTGAATTGTACCCATAAAAATAACACTATTGCTGCGTCTCTAATGAATTAATTTTCTTTATAACAATTGAGTCACGTTGATTTGTCTGCTATTGTGATTGTGATTTTCAAATTATCATTGAGATTCATGGTGTTCATCATTGAGAGTAATCAGCTGCAAGATTTGATGAAATCAAGTCCTGTTTGGAATTGTACTTGGCGGAAAATCGAGAACATTTCGCGAAGCTTGTGAATGCAGATGCTGACACACCCACGCCGCTGAGCGACGCGATATCGCGAATTCGAATTCGACGGTAGTAAACCAGCACTAAATCTTGAACAATCAAACGTCCATTGTTTGCCTAGGTCTGTCAGTCGACGGAATACCGATTCAGCGATTACTCTCTGAGTATATCCGCAGACGCATCGACTGTACACACGCAGCACCGACTTGTGTTCTTCCTATGTGTGTGTGTGTGTGTGTGTGTGTGTGTGTGTGTGTGTGTGTGTGTGTGTGTGTGTGTGTGTGTGTGTGTGTATATATATATATATA
>Ga0157364_1000057_pt1 | contig 41427 bp, 20 predicted proteins | sample AttsexASBM2_FD_111476 | JGI IMG/M metagenome (GOLD analysis project Ga0157364, IMG submission 111476) | Fungus gardens microbial communities from leaf cutter ant in Ribeirão Preto, State of São Paulo, Brazil - Atta sexdens ASBM2 | ecosystem: Host-associated > Fungi > Mycelium > Unclassified ...
ATATTATAAGCTATATCCTTTTTCTCTGGTTATTTTTACATTTGCCATTTAATATCTATAAGAAAATAGCTAGGTCGAACAATAACTTGTAAAAATGTTTTTATTTCAAAGAGTAAGCAATCACGATATAAAAAAACAGATTGAAGTACATACATAAATTATTGAAAAGAATGGAAAATTGCAAAGCATACACTGCAATTATTTAAATTTATACGAGGAATACTTTTTATTATCTTTGCTGCAAAAAAGTACCTAATTTGTTGAGTAGCACTCCTTCAATTTCTATATACCCAATTTCTATAGATACTTTTAAAAATATTTGTGTACCTCCACAGTTCTTAATAAGTTATGTATTAATAAAATAATTCGCAATCACTTGTGACGTACTTGCCAAACGCGTGTTGTAAATACATAATTTAAGCACCAACTGTGGAAACCCATATATAGATATTTTACTGTATTGTTGAAGCAACAAATATTTTATTTTATTTTGATTAAAAATATTTATTAATATTTATATATAATATAATATGCATTGTGTAAATAGTTGCTAGTAGCTACAATTATGAAAATGTAACATCTGCATAAGCGCAAAACTTTGGATAATGAAGTTAACCGGAATTATGCGAGGATTCGCATAATTCTAGTCATAATTATATTTTGAATATGATAATGGAATACCCTATACTTGTTACCGTTTATTACCCAACATTTTCCATTACACTTAAATATATCGGGGAATGCGCAGGTGTCTCGTACGTAATAAAATAATACACAAATACGACGGTTTGTAAAATATTAATAATACTCTAACGGTATTGAAAGAAATATTAAGTTTGTTAAATGTTCTTTGCAGATAAATAAAGAGATAAAAAAATTTCCGATGACGTTAAGCATGACAACGATAGATATTCTAAAAAATATTGTCCACTTTTTTTAAAAATACCATCGAAAAAAGTATTTTAATTTGCAAAAATAGTAAAACAGTTTGTAAATTAAATAATAATTTAAAATATGTTAATATTCAGATGTTTAAACGCTAAAATATAGAAAAGTTACACGTGCGCGTAGCTCCGTAAATAAATGTAATGAAATCTTAAATAAATATTTAGACAAGATGTAATAAAATATTATTATTATTATTATCGTGAAAATTAAATTCGGAGAAGCTCTTATTAAAAAGAACATTATGAAATTAATTGACAAAAATTAGAATTTGAATATATCATGTACGCACTTTTACAAAGAACAGGATAAGGAGAGAATCTTAATTTACAATTTGTAAGCGTTAATTAACCGTTAATTCAATGAATACCAACGATATAATCCAATGGTTCACTTACGCCATGCCATCGAATATATCGTTGAAACCGCTACTCGCTCTGCTATAGTGAAATTCCACTCTAAAGTAATTAAACAGCCGCGTCATCGAAGCGCAACTTTATCACCGTATCCTACTCAACATCATTTCTGCCATTAACACTTCCATCGTCTCGAACCTTCTTCTAGAAGAAGCTCTTGATGCTTTGGCACTTATGCCAACAACAATATATGTTTCTATGCTTTTGATAGCGAACCATGAAATGATTCATTAAATCTAAATCGTCTCTTTCCTACAAAAAATATTAACTTCAATTCTACTTTCCTACATTTTTATATTAAAATTTTCTTCTAAATCTTTGTTTGAGATAAAAAAAAGAGAGATAATAATTTTTTACGACATATACAATACGCTTTTCACAGCTAAATAATTAATGGAAGATAATTTGTTATTAATATTATTTTAAAAGGATTAATTTAATATCTTTCTTCTTTTATATAAAGAAATATGGGGTGAAGAGGGGATAATTAGATATTAATAATCTATAAAATAATCAAACATATATGACAAATAATCAAAGAAGAGGATGCTTTCCGCGTATCTGAAAGAGACCCCATTCTTGTAGTGCAGTGGAATAACTAGTCGACTAAACCGACATCTCATCACACTTCGTCAAAGTCACTAGTATTATAAGAAAGACATAAATATTAGTACATATATATTTAAATTTTTAATAATATGTTAACTATCTTTTATTAATTTTGGAATGCAAATTTTTTCTCGTATAATTTGTACAACATTTATTACATTATCTTTAAAAAAATTCTTAAGAATTTCCTATAATATACATATATGAATTTAATTTTTGAAACCGCTAAATCTTTTTAGAAGCACAAAACAAATTTTTTCCTGTTTGATATATTTATATAGATGTAATTCAAAAAAATGAAAATGAGTTGAAAAGAACCAAAGAATCTGCAAAAAAAGAGATACTCAATTTAATTACAACGATCCATAGAAATACGAGTATTCTACATAAATTGCTTTATGAAAGACAGATACGGAAAACTTAAAGCTCATGATCAAACTAAAGAGAATCACTCTCGTTTGGAAGAAATAAAAAAATTGCTATATTTTATTGTAATAACAAATTTTTTAACAATATTAGATTTTAATATTAATTGATAACATTAACGATAATTGGCAAAACATTTTATATAGGAAAATATAAGAATGAAAAAATGAATTGGCCAAACAACTCATCAAAAGTCTGAGTATTGTTTCAATCGTCATTTTTGAGACAACTCGGAAACAGTAGTACATTCCAATTGAATGTACAACTTATGTGCGCGTGTGTGTGTCTGACGTTTGTATGCAAGCAGAAAAAGAGCGTAAAAAAACTATGCTCGATATTTGCGACCTGCGAGTACGAGGCGAGCGTCAGATTAAAAGCGGAATTAATTAATTCACATACAGTGTAATCCATTCGATGTACATGATACTTGTGTGTGCGCACTGTCGACACTTTATTCGCATCCTTGCCGCACTTCCTGTTATACTGGTCGCAGTGGACAAAGAAGATTGATCATCCGTTTCATTCGATTTCGCGGTGAAATTGCGCGCGAGTTTCCTTTTATCAGATTACAAATGAAAAAAATGCCTTATGCGAACGGGACGCGGCCTACACACGACCAGTGATGTGCCTGTAATTGCATATGCTTTGTAACGTAATGTATCTTGGATGAATTTTATATAAATGAGAGATTTTATCTAGAATTTGAAATTATCCCTTTATAAAAATTTTCATTCAGCTTTTAAAGAAATTTTACTGGAAACTTAATCATTATTTATTTTATTATTTATTGTCATTTAATGTCTAGGAATTCAATACTAAAACTCCAATAAAACATCAATACTAAATTGTTATATAAAATTGTTATATAAAAAAAATATAGAATTTAGGGATAAATTATAGAGATAATATTCCTCGCTTTATGAGAGCTGAGACAGAAAAAAGATCATTCTCATAAATAAACGCGAATGGCATATATGTGTGTATCTTTAGTTTATTTTATTAAAACTAATAAAAATGTTATATAAAAATTAATAATTATTTATTATATTATATCTCTTCCATATCTCGCTAATTTAATAACAAAAATGTGAATTTTGTTTTTATGTACCTTGATTTTTTTATGAATTTAAATTTTATATATCAGTACCTAATGACTGACGATGCGTTAATATATTTTTACAAATGTTAGTCTCATTTATACGCGAAAGCACATCATCACAGCATTTCAATACATTTCGAGAGTCACGCACTCGGATATTCATGGCATTTGATTCAAAGCAGAAGCCGAACTCGATAAACGCATAATGACAACGAAGCGCAAATGGATCGATTCGATTAGACGTAATCAAATCATCGATAAGAACTATTAAGTCCACATTTAACTGTCTGAACAGCTTCTAGCTATTTCATGCGAGTAACTTTTACTGAATTTTTCATTGAAAACTGTTTCAAAATATCATGATATTTCGAGTTTCTTCCAAGTTAACGAATATCTGTATCGAATAGAATCAAAATATAAATTTCAGCAAAATATTGCATTTTCTTAATAGAATATCTTCTATGATTCAAGATTCTAGTCTATATAGATAAACAACAGTAAAAATTTCCTTGTGCAGAAAAGTATTTTCTCAACAATTTCGATCAATGCGAAAAATTTAACTGAGAATTTATTGCAATATTTTATTTTATATAAAATATTTTTTATTTTTATATAATTTAAATGTTAAAAATTTTTTTGTTACAAATATATAAAATACTTTATGCAATATAAAGCATATATTTTATATAATAATTTCAATAATCTTTAATTACGTCTTAAAGCTTGTAATTAATTTATAATCAATTACAAATTGTTATACTTACTTTTATTATATCATTTTATTTATTACATAAAATATAAAATTACTTTAAACTTATTCTTAAATAACTTAAATTAATTCAAAATAATATATGAATTATTTTTATATTTATGCTATTTTTTCATTTTAATAATTACCAAATTCATATCAGTAATAATGAATATTTTTTTATTAATCATACAATAAATGTATTGATTAATTCATATTTAATTAAAATCTTTAGTTCTAAAATATTGAATAATTTTAAAATCAATCATAAAATCAATTATACACGTCAAAATAATTAATCTAATGTCAGTTACTTTCGATGTATCGCAAGTGATATCTATTGTAATAAAAAGCGGGGTAAAACAAGAGACGTAAATATGTGTATGAGGGATTGCATGTATTGTAAATATGTGTGTATTTGAAATTCACTTGGGGCCGCTGACGACAAAACGTAGGAGTTAAATTACGTCTGCGATTCAATGACGATGTTAGACTCTGTTTTTCCAAGCGTGAAAACTAAATGTTTACGACGTTGTGTTGTTGAAATAGAGAATAGCGACCGCCTTCCGCAACATATAATAATATATTCGACAGAAATTGTGACGATTGCTCGGTCGGCGCCCTCCGAAAGCATGTAATATGGATGCGAATGAGAAACACACACATATACAGCTTGAACGTGTTCTCCGTTTGTATAATTACGAATTACGAGCATGCTAATGTTGAATCTCGCAAGAATAGTGGGAGGAGATCGTGTTCTATCTCAGCGACGCGCATATTTTACAATAATAGGGTCGTCCTATTATGAGGGAAAAAGAATGTAAAAGACATCTCTTTTATCTCTTCTATAGAGTTCAACACACGTCAAATACAGGTAGCGGCATTATTCGTATGTGTGTAATTAATTACTTTATCAAGTAAAAAGATGTGTATTTTAATGGAAAAGACGATTTCTTTTATTTTTACCTTGAGAATTATATATGGAGTCTTTATCAAAGTATCATTCCTTCTTCGTGGCTACATAATAAAAATTCATTTTATAATTATAGAATTCTATTTTGCAAACCTTTTTTATATATAACTTTGAGTGTTTTTCATAATTTTTATATAATTTAGAAATTTTTTTTTAAATTTCTTAAATTTATCATATGAATTGAAATACTTTTCAAAAAGTGCTGAGAAAGTCTCTCTCTCTCTCTCTCTCTCTCTCTCTCCCTCTCTATTTTTTGCTAAAATTTTATATATATTTATATATTTTATATATTCTTTCTATAAATAATTCTTTAAATATTCTACAATCTAATTTTTTCTATTCTAATTACATAATTCTTATTCTAACAAAATTTCTCTTTCTTTAATTTCCGAAGAGAGCTTATAAAATCTGAAAAAGCTCAAGGAGTATTTTTTTAAACTTTTTATAAATATAACTCTTTTATAAATATAACTCTTTATAAATATGAAAATATTTTAAATATTATGAGAAATTATGAGAATGTTTTTTTATCACGATTTTTATGAAACTCCTCCGTTTTACCAAGTAGTATTTAGATCCATTAATTTTTGTTTACAACTATCAACTTACTTTGAAACTAACTTCAAATTTATCTGAATCGTGATGCAATAAGACATAAAAAGAATGACAGGAAAAGACTTTTTTGTACCTAAAAAGGAGTTATTTCTTATTGAATTGTGTATAATTCAATAAATCCAAAAATTATTATATGCATAGCCTTATAATTTACGCAGTCAAGAAACTAAGTTATTGTCAAATATAAAAGGATAAAAAAAAGGGTTTGATTTCATGCTGTTATTACGTTGCACAGCAAACAGCAAAGTTAATTGCTCACAGCAAAAGAATTCTCAGTCGGGATTATGAAACATCTATTTTCTTGAATATTGCAGTTATTCATTAGAGGAGAAGGAAAGGAAACGTGCGATTTCTTCGCGCCAAAAGAAAGACGCCAAATTGAAAGGCCAATTTTAAAAAAAGTATATTCGAGCGTGCAATTATGCACAATTGGTTGATTTGTACCAATCAATTTTTATTCGCGCGATGTTGAATTGAGCATCAAATCGATATACTAAGGTAAAATCCCTCCCCAAAGCTGAATAATTACATAAGAAACTTAAAGGAATTAAATTGGTGGCGGATAATAATAAATAGAATTTGAAATTAAAGAGTTGGTGAAAGTAGAGCCCACGATATCAGCTTATGATTAATTATGTACAAGCATAAGATTTTCTTAGCGATATAACTGAATCGCATTAATCCAATTAAAGTTACAATGAGTTGCAACTTTCTTAATTAACATGACTATCGACTTAATATTTTATGGTAATTGCTTTTTCTATTATCTGATTTTCATTTAATATCTGTAAATGATTTAATGATTTTTATAATATATATGTTTAGAAAACTGCAAAGTATAAAACGATTTCAATGCTTTGGAGTGGTGTCAAAGCATTTAATTCATGTATCTACCACACTGAATATTGTGAAAAATATTATAGAAATGAATTTATTTTTTTTTCAATCAAAACATCAGATATTTATAACAAGCATTTATAACAAGCAAATATATATATATATATCTTCATTAATAAAAAAAGTTGTAGCATAATAAAGCAAAAGAATCTTGAGTACTAGCTAAGCATCGCAGAGTTAACATTAACGAAATAACACGGTGCTTAAAAAAGATCACCAAAAACTGGGCATCGTTTATATATTTGATTATAGATTAACAAATGGCAGTAATACAAGGATATCTTATCATATAATGTTTATAATAATAATTAATAGTAATAATTAATTAGCTCGTCATATCAAATCAGATAAGAGAGAATCTAACAATGTTTCAAATTTTAATATTTAATATGAATTACAAATCTATTCCATATTTAGTACGTCATATTTAGTTTAAAATCTGACCAATTCCAAGTTTTGTTTGTCTAGTTAAAAATTGCTTATTGTTTAGTAAAAACAAAATGAATGTTATTAAAGGAAAACACATGTCTTTCAAAACTTTCTTCGTTTCAAGAGTCTCTGCAAAGATTAGCAATCGCTTCAACTCTATAGTATGTATTTAAAAATAAATTTGGCTGATTAATTCCAGTTATTTTATATGCAAAGTTATAGGCAGTGTTAAATTTGCCATCTGTTTAATATCCATTATTTAACAAAAAAGTTTCAGACGGCAATTTCGTTTACAATTTAAAGAATATACTGTTACCTAATTTGAGTTACTTTTAATGATTCCTATAGGTCGTCACTGTTTGTATTCAATATATCACTAATTTAATTTAACTAAAAACAATAAAGTTCAACATTTTAACTGAAGAAATATATCAAATTTAATATTTTATTCACTGCGTTCACGAGGAATGCGTTATCAGCGCCATTGCATCATTCTATTCTTATTTTATATCTAACGATAAAAAATGACATAATAGCATTGATAGTGTGCTCGCCAAGTGCAATCTAAATGTGTACTTTAATAATATGAATATAAACGCTGTTTACTTTAAAACTAAACAATTCTATCACAGAAATGAGTTAATTAGAAAATTGTTTTGTATTAAAGTAATACATAATTTCAACACACTTGGAAATTCAAAATAACAAAATGTTATTTAACTTAGGGAATTGGTTTAAATTTGATCTTTTAACAGTGTAGACTAAATCGTATTCGTATTGTCGTACCACGGTGGCATCCATCTGGACGGTGTTTTGGGTCTCCCTCGAGAGACCCCTGGTATTGGGACATCTAGGCTTCTATCAGTACGTTTTCTGCGACCGCTATTTCTATCTGGTATGTTCTTCGAAGCGTTATCTAGGATTACAAATGGTTGATCATTCACGCGACGGTCTTGTCTGTTTCTGCCAAAACTGGGCGAATATGGTCTGGCGACGTCGTCACGAATTACTCGGTCAGCCGAAGGGCTGCGTATTCTTCCGGAAGACTGTCCAAGTCGACCGAATCCTCGCCGCTCGTTATCAACATCACAAACGTGTAAACGATACGTTGGACTGGGAGATCGGGTCCTCGTGATGATAGTACGATCCAGATCCAATTGCGTCGGTCTCGGTGCTGCTGCGGCTTGAGGCAACTTGGAGCTTCTAGAAATCGAATGTGCTGTACAAAGCGAAGTGAAAAGTTTTCAAATTTAACGCTACTTCTTGAAATCTTAAATTGTTGCATGTCTCCGCTCGAAAAAGGATGTTATATTAACAACATTAGCTAACAGTCTAATTAAAAATAATCTTGTTAATTTTCAAAAACAATATTATTAATGAAATAAATAACATTTTATTAAAACAAGAATATATTTGTTTTATTAATATTTTTACTGAATAAACAAGATTATTTTCAACTAGTTGCCAGCGATATTGTTAATACAATATTTCTTTATTCGTGCAAATTTCCATCCCAAAAAAATTCTTGACTTTAATCTCGTAGCTTACAAACATTTTTTTTCTCTAATATCAACAAATGTAAACGTACCTTCTACTAGCAGGCGGTGGTTTCCCAGTGACGTTCTCTTCGTGGATCCGCGTGTCTAGCACACAAAAAGCATCCTGTCCTTGCGTGACGGTTTTGTCTCCACTGTTCAACCAGTGTTCTTTCTTTGTAATTGGACTACGATCACCCCTACCACGAGTAGTTCTAAGATCATCGCAGCTTTGACGATCGTATTTTGCGCAATAAACATTCCTGTATTCCGGTTGAAGATCAAGATTACCTTCCAACCGCAGATTAGCTGGCATCTTCAGTGTCTCGACTCTCGGTACGTATCCGTAAGGAATATATTGGGATCTCACTTCGCTAGTGGGTTCATACTCATACATACGGCTTTCATGAGGAATCGGTTTGCCGTAACACGTGCTACTACGACCAGAAGAAGACACTTCTGTTGGTCGCAGCATCATCGGTGGTTTACGGTAGATAGGACGATCTCGGGGATAATCGAGATACTTGGAATGATATTCTGGATCCTGATCGATCTTTATAGAAAATTTAGAGCGCGATGGCGAAGTCATCTTTGAGCCATCGGCGCGACCTATCTCAGTATCCGGTTTCGCGATCTTCGGTCGTTCACGTGGAAAATCCTAACAATTATATTTTATGAAATCTTAGATAATTCTATAATTGTTAATAGAAAACATATCGCAAAATTAAGAACTTTTTAGAGTAGTTTCAAAATTCTTTCTAAATTGGAACGTTGAAACAGCGAACATATATAACTTCACTTTCTTTCCATGTTATACTTTCAGTTAACATATTCTTTAAAACTATGTCATCTCATATGTAAGTTTTCAAAGATTATGTAAATTTCATCACTTAAAATTTTGATACTTTTTTTGTTTCCACACAAACAATGTGTCATTTTTCCACAAAAATTAGTATTTAGAATCAATTTCTTTTATCTCAAAAGTGCTATCTTGTATGTTCTTTTTTATCACCGCGGAAATATATATGAGATATATCTATTTTAATATACGTATATTAAGATGTATAGAGCTTAATAATTAATTTTCAACAAATACCTTATATGCATCACGATATTCAGGAACTTCGAGTGGCCGATTATTTAGATCTTCCAATTTCGATACCAACATTTTCATCTCCTCATCTTTCCTCCGCTCCTCTTCTTGATTTCTCATCCATTTGTTTTCTTCATTATTGTCTTTAACCCGTTCAACTATTTCTTGTGCCTGTTTAACGCAAGGATGAGCGAAATTTTCGGTGCTCTCGGTGTTTTGACAAAAATCTCCGCCAGTTTTTAAATGCATTCGAGGTTTCTGTGGCTGCGATTTATCTGTAATATGTACTCCAAAGAAAAGGGGATTACAATAAAAGGGAATAATCCTAAAGTAATCAGACTAGAGATTGAAATTGAAATTGGATTGAAATTTATAATCAATTAAAAGAAAGAAAACTAATCTCAAGTTCAATGAACTGTGTTTTGGTTGATTAAATTTTAATCTCAGTTTCCAGTCTAATCACGGCCTGTATCAAATTATAGATTTAGATTGAGATTGAAATTTGACGAATTAAAGCAAAATTCACTAAACTTGATATTGGTTTTGTTTTTTCTAATTAAATTTCAATCCAGTCTCTAGTCTGATAAGCTTAAAGAGAGCTATTATATTTTATTAAATACATTTTAAACATTTTAAACGGTAATATTTTTAATTCTAAATAAATATAAATAAATATAAATATAAATTAATATTCTTTAAAATTTTCCTTAATTTATAGCTATGAAAATAAAATTTTTTAATTTAAATTATTTATATATATTTTTTAAAATTAAATTATTGTTATAAATTATTTAATAATCATGTTACTTTTAATTTAATGCTGTTACCTTTGACGCTGTAGTCTCTAAACACATCGGTATATTCCGGCATAAAGTAAGTATCCCCCTCAAGTTTTAAGTTCGTGCTTCGCCTTAACAATTCTGGCCTTCGTGCCCCCACGAAAGGGACGTATTTCTCTTGATTTTCCGTTGCTGTTTCCAACTCACCCTCCATCTTCAAATGGGTGGGTACACGCATGAGTTCCGGTCGGCTAACGTTGAGCCACTCGATAAATTTCTCGCACTTTTCCGTCATGGTGTCCAAATCACCTTCCATTTTCAGGGATGTAGGTCGGCGTATGAGCTCAGCACGATGCTGACCCTCATAAGGTATGTACGCTGAATATGTTTCCGTATCGGTATAAAAATCACCGCTGCACTTCAAGCTGGTACCCCTTTTCACAATGCAATAACAATGAATTTATAAGATGACAATAATTTAAAATACAGTGATTATAGCAAAATAAGTTCCATTTTTTATATGGTTTCGATTTTTTAATTATATTAAAATATATGATTCTTTTTGAATTTTTTATTCTTACTTCTTCTCTAAATTAATTTTAAAACTTTAAATTACTTAATGCGACATTACATTTAAAAATTTTAAATAAAATTTTGTATATATTTATAAATATTTATAAATTAATAATTATAAAGAATTTAATTATTTGTTTCAACTAGTATGTCAACATAAGAAATAACTTATTACATATCTATAATCATTTGCGAAATAAAATGCTTTGAAATATATGCTTGCATTTTATTAAATGTCACAGAAACCTAACAAAGAATATAAGAAAACCAAGAGTCGATTTCGTTGCCAATTTAGTTGCATGACAGTTTTATACTTCTTCGATTTGCATAACTTGCGTGTTTCGGAACAGTTCGATATGATAAGCTTACAGGATTCACGACGTAAAAGACATCTTCGTAAAATTAACTAAACGAATGAAAATTAGAATTGGATCAATGCACATTATAATGTAATGGTATTTTATTCATTGCCTTTTCGTATTTTAAATTATTTATTGTCTTTTTAGCTTTAAGATTTATGTTTTAATAAAAAAATTGTATTTTATATTGATATATTATTTATATTAATATTATATATATTAAAGCATATTATATTAATATATATATTATTATGTAATATATTTCATGTTCATTATTTGTTTAACTGTGTAAATATATATTTGTTAATTATATAACGCGATTTTATAATTATACAATTTATACTAGCAACAATTGAATTTTACTTTCTGAACGAAGGGCGTCTCATTGAACTATCGAATTGACGAACTCCCGTCTCCATCACTTCGTTTCCTCCAACTACTTGAGAGGAAACATTCTCATTTTTTCCAGATGAATCCTCGATTTTGGCTTCGTATTCTTTAAGATCCATGCAATTCGAAGATTGCGCATTTTCAGGAATTCCATCTACGTGCAAATAATCTTCAGGCCAGAAATTTTCCTATTACATAAATTATTATATAAATTATTTAAGTATAAATTAGTATACAATTTTAATGTAGAAAATGTTAAAAAAGATAAATTTTCACACACAAGCTCAGTGTATAAAAATCTGCCTTTTTTATTGCTCTACTAAAAGCAAAAAAACAATGTTTAATATAAATTCAAAAATATTTGATATAAAATACAATTTAATTAACGATAATGTAAATAACTCTTGTGCTTATTTGATATAAATGTAATTAATAACTGTATACAGTAAAACTCCGAATATATTAAGGCACAAGACATTTCCGATAATAAAGGCTCACTAGTACTTATTCCGATAATAGAACCTATCTTTCAGAAAACTGAAGTCGAACTCGTTGAGCTCTTATTATCCAAATTACGGCATCTTTACTTCAGATAATAAGAGCTCAGTATATGAGTTCGTAGATTTGGAACTGAATACGAACTTGTTCGTATAAATAGAATGCAGATGAACAAAGTTTCATTCTATTGTATATTATTTTACGAAGATCTTATCTTTTAATTGATCATAATAATAATATAATTTATGTTCTACTTCGTTAAACAACTAAACAAATTAAAATATATCAAAAGGATTTTTATTTCTCGAAGTGAAATATGTATATATTTTATATGAATATTTTATACCTTAGATCGTTCTTTAACATTTGCACCGAATGCGCGCCGATATTCAGAAGCTGAACACTGGACTACCGATTCTGGGTAAGATTGCAGATTGTCCTTCGGTTGATCCTGCACCCGTTTCCTTCGATAGCGAGCCAGCTCGTCGACCGTTAATTCCTCTAAGAATGGCCATCTTTCCTTGGTCTTGCTCTTACGTCCTTTGTCCTTGCCCTTACCATGCGCTACCTCGGAATCCGAGGACGACTTACCGACACCACGAGGGGAGGATCTTTGCCTAATTGTAGTCGATTAGAAAATGACACCGCTTAACAGAATTTAAAATCTATTGATTTTATTTTTATTAAATAATATTTTATCTTAAAATAATTTTATTTTAAAAAATAATTGCCAAGCTTTTTTTTTAATTTTTATTATGAAACTTAATTTAGATCGTCGGCTTCACAAGTATTGCGGGCGAGCAGGACAATTCGCGACATGATGTGGCTAGACAGCTTGAGCTTACTGAAGATGATGAGGAACCGAAGTCGCGAATTAAGGATATAGGAGGGCGGGCCGGCAGGAGCGGCGAGGAGGCACAGGGAGGACGAGGAACAGGAAGAGAGTGGTACGATGGTACCGAACATGCCGTTACAACGGCTCTCCCAGACGCGACGAATCGATCTGCAAAATGCGCGGAGAGCTTGAAAAATAAATCTCATCCTGGCTTAATAGCTTGTGCGCACGTCAGTCTTCGCGAATTTATGTCAAAAATAAACATGCGTAAGATGTTTTCAAAATATCGTAGTTTTGATTATAATTATTACCATGGCAAAGAAATGTTGAGAATTAAATGAACTTGTTTTTTTTTTCTAATAAATTGTAACTACTTATCGAATATCTCTGAAGAGGAAAATATAATAAAGATAATCGAGAAATTAATATGATCTTTATAATTAATAAATAAATTATTTATCATAAATAATTTGTCTAAATGTTACACTATTTCTACTTTATCTACTTTATTAAACTAAATTTCCTATACTTAATTTATTTGAATCGGCAAAGAGTTTAATCAAGTAAATGTATACTTTTATCACTTTCATGCTGATTTTCTAAACATAATTACATAGTCGCAAATGGGACGAGCGACTGACTCTAAAAAAATTATCTGTAGAATAGCATGTTTATGATCTCACTGTTGCCAAATATTTTGCATATGTGCAGGCTAAAGTAAGGCAACTATACGGCACGTAAAGAGCATGTAGATATTTTTCCCTTCCGCTTTAAACCCTTCCTCGTCGGAAATTTGATAAAGCGAATTGACAATCTGTTCGAACCTGACAGCTTGTTTTGATATCGTTTTACTCGACACGAATTATGTATACCATATTCTTTCTTTTTCTTTCTCGTCCTTACAGCTCGCGCGTTCGTCGATTTACTCTCTGGTCGATTCGTAATACCGAGGTTTCGTTTTGCTCGACCCAATGGCCCCGATTTTAACGGACCCTACCCTATCCCCACACTGACTTTCTCCGCACGACAAATCTGTATGGGCGGCTAAATTAATGTCCGTACCACGTGGTTCTTACACGCACCGGCTGACACGCGATTCAATATACCACCGGGTTCGCCGGCCGGTCAGTTATTCTACTGTCGCGGTGCGTGATTCAATCTGAACGCATTTTACAGAGCCACCGTAGGTGGCTTGCACGCGAGCTTTCTTCATGGGAGGAATCCAGGCCGTGGCCATCAAAAGTCTCACCTATCTCGTCTCTTATCGCCATTGCTTTTCAAATTAGTACTATAATTAGATGCGCTAGCGAGACGAATTGAATATTTTATTTAGCGATATTTCAACCCTTGTCTATGTTTTATTTATGCCCTAGTCCCCTAAAATTCCGCAGCGCCACATTTATTTGATGGAACATCTTTTTACCGCATTACTTTGTAAAATTAATGCAGTAAACGATGTATATCTCGTTTAAACTGTTAAATTGTCTAGGCGTGATCTAACGATCGGGATAAATGGGATTAAACGGCGATGATCATTTAGCTGAAAGCATACTTGCGAAGTGCTTGCCACTTATCAAATTGAAAAAGACTCTCGAAAGTATCGCGCAAAGGCGAGAAATCAAATCAATAATATTGATGATTATAATTTTCAATATTGATAATAGATTGTTATAATTAATAGCTATCTAATTATGGATATTTTATAGAGGATGTATAAAATCCTGAATTTTAAATACATATAAAGTAAATGTATGATATTAGCACAGCATACATTTCTATTATTTATAAAATATACTTTATTTCGTCATTTAAATCTTGTAATATCTGTATATTATTATAACTACAGCAGTAATGTATTTATAAACGTTTCATATATATCTTTTTATAAACGAAAATTTATTAAGAATAAAAATAATAATAAACAAATAAAATAATAATATCATAAAAAATGTTAAATGCAACTATCATTGTTTTAATACAGAAAATGACAAAAAAGAAAATGAGCGAAAACAATATTCTTATAAAAAATTTATTTTAATCGCGAATTGTTTTCCACATAAATAAATAACGGAAGTTTAGAAAGAAGTAAATAATATTTTCTTCTAAATAAATAATAAATTCTTTGGAATAGAATTTTACTTTAAAAAATTAAAATTGAGCCAATCTTGAATAAAAATCAATTTTCAATCTGCAAAAACACTCTTTCATAAAAGTTTCAGAGAGTGGAAAAAGGTAATTTAATATTATTATTTTGTATGTAATAAATATATTTAGTTTGGATTGGACTAGTCTTTATCTGGCAAAAGATTTAAATTTTTACAGGAAACAGCACGGCAATGCGAGCGGGCAAATAATTATTCTACGAATCCGAGTTAAAGAGTTAATTAAACGGCGTAACGTATAAGTATACTTCGATCGTGGCAAGAAGCAGCGCGAAATGTTACCTTTTGCCGGGATGGTCGCTTTTGCCCTCGCCCATCGCATCGTCCTACTCAGCAATTGCTCCTTCGAAGGATGCGAAGTGGTGACGGTCAAAAAGATCGGGGGATGTATCGTCTTCGAGTTGGTATTCGATAAATGAAGAAGAGGAAAAGGTACGAAGGAAGATGTAAGCCGAGCCAAGCCTTCCTTCTGGCGTGACTAGCTTTTCGGAGATGTTGATAAGAAGGTGAGAGCCGGTGTGATACACCTGCGCAGTTGTGAGAGTTGGTCCGCCCCGTGGCAGGGTGGTGAATAGGTAGTTTTGAGACGTCAGTTTAGATGGAGACTTTAACTTGTTAGTTAAATAACGCAGTTTAATAAAAGATCAAAAGCAATAAAATACAATTTCAGTCTTGGAAACCTGTTAAGTTAGAATTTTGAGATTAAGATTATAAAAGAGAGCTGTTTTAACATAATTCATCATACTACAGCGTACAATGTGTTAAAAGAATTCCAAATAAAGTATTTTATTGAAATTTTCAATCTCAAGGATATTTATTGTAAATAATTAGGATAATAATAAAGTATTTATTAAATAAAATATAAATTATATGTTAAGCCTATAAATTAAATTGCAGGATTGCTTAAAGAGCGCAAATAATTTATCAATGTCAAATCCGCTTTATTCTTATTTGAATTATTTGTATTCGATAATCTGCAGAGAAATCCATATATTACAAATAATATATTATAGAGTGATACGTGTTTTAAGTGTAATAATAAATAATAAATGAAATATTGAATAAATACATATAATATATAATAAGTTGATACATTGATAATTAAATTTTATATACAAATTAGATAGTTTTAATCCTGCCTTTTAATAAAACTTTGAATAGTTGATTAAATACTTGATAAATAACTTGATAAAAAAACAATTTATTAAGTTTAATATGCAATTAGATGTAAAGAATGAAATTTATATCTATTTTAATAAAATTTATTTTAATAAAATATATTTTAATAAAAAACATATTTATGTTATGATATGATAATCCATTATATTAATTTATATAAATTAATTCATTAATTTCTTATATCAATTTCTTATATCAATTTTTCTATATTATTTGTATCTAATTGTACGTAATTTTAATGTATTAAAAAATTTTAATAAATCAAAATGATTTCACAAATTAATATTATTTTATTTTCTTTAATAATCGAAATCGTACACAATTTTAATTTACTTTTAAAATATAAAAAATTACAGAAGAAGTAATATAGTACTAACTTAATTTCTGTAAATTCTTTTTCATCAAAATAAAGACAAACTTTATAACTTTATTAATGATACATATGCCATGAGTTTGAAAAAAATTAATTGTATTATGCAACATTTCAAAAAATTCAATCGGATTATTTTGAAAACATTTTACCAATTAGACATATAATTTCTTTGAACTTGCTGAGTCGCGCGTCGTATATCTTCAATGTCCTTGCGGTATTTCCGGTGAAACTCGAAGTTATACCAGATCGCACGTAATTATTTACCCTTTGGGAACATTCGTAAACGCGATGTAGTTCAGGATGCAATGTTTCGTGAACGCGGAGGCGCTAGCGGACAAATTCCCTTCTCAAGAAAATTCCAAGAATTGTCGGCGCCAGCTGTCGCCACAATCGCGATCATCTGATCGGCTGTCAAAAGTCTTCAACCGCTCAACCACCGTGCATCTGTTACTCTGTTTGACAGGATCAGTAGATCCTGCAGGATCAGCGAGAGTGAAAATGTTCGGAAGAATATCGTGGCATCGTTTGGTTTCAAAATGTTCGTGAGAAGATAGTATCGGCGAGAATGAACAAGAACATGAATTCACCGTCGAAACTCACGGAGTTCGCTCCGTTGAGTCCCGAAGAGAGCCAACCCGTAGTAGCTTCACTCTTCTCCAAGTTCTTCAGCTTCACCAGGAGTTAGTATTCTGAGCATAGATCTTTATTACTTATTACAATTATTATTTTTTATAAGTAAGATGATACTGAAATTGATGGTTGGTAATGCATACTTTTTCTAAGGGTGAAAAAAGGTTATACAAACATAGGTCCTGAAATTATCTTTCTTTCCAAGATAAACACTTTTTGTTTATGATGAAAAATGTACTTTTAGCAAGACATTGTCTACGAGGAAAGATCTCTTAGATGTAAAGCTTCTATGATATCTTCTTTAGTTTGTCTATATGTCAACTGAACATCTGTTCATTCAATATATAGAATAACAAAATCTGATGATATTAGGTCTGTTATTTATCGATAAGTTTTCTGAACGGACACACATCGATGTGATAACTCAGACAAGATAATATATATATATATATTTAAAAGATGTTATAAAGACATCATGAGGACGTCTTTTGGATATAATGTCTAAAAGACATCTAAAAATATCATAAAAGATCTTCTGAATGCGTGTTATTTAGGAAGTTGAAGTGATTAAATATAGTTCATTTATTATTTCCCAGATAGTCAAATAAGAACAATATATCATTTTGCCGTTACTTATTCCGCATTCAATTTCATCAAATTAAAGCTAAGATGTTTCCACAAACTGTCTGTTGTTCTGATGTCACGTAGTCTCTCTTAGAATTCAGCAAATTGCTAGCAAGTTGTCATGTGTGTATGGCGTGCCATTAATTTGCTATCAACGTGACATTTATTATTTTTCAATGTATATTCTTACAATTTCGTAAACTCATGAAATTTATTTGCCCTCCTGATGCTAATTCAGTTCACATTAGATTCCAATGACAGCAAATTGTCGACAAGTTGAAAACAATACATGCAGTGCATTAATTTGTTCCACATGCTATATCTTGCTTGGTTATCTGAGTTGTTTTTAAATTGATTTAGTATGATATATTTTATCTTCAATGTCAAAATGATATATTTTACCATATTCTTTACTTCTAACAGAAGAAAAGTGATAGTGCTTGTAATTCTTTGTATTATAGCTATTCATCAAAAATTTTGACGCAAATATGTTTACATCTCAAAAAAGAAGAGTTCCGAATCTATGGCTGCATTCAGCAGAAAAAGCAACTTTGCACAACTGTTGAAAGATTTTTTAATATGATTGATTATTATATATTTAGATCTAAGGAACTGAAAGCAACAATTATTTTAATTAAAAGAATCTAACAACAGTTGCAAAATTGCTGAACGCAACCTAGATTTATATTTAGATTTTTATTTTCATTCTTAAGAAGAAAGCAAAATTATACTGTGAGATTTATTCCAGTGTCATCCTATATGTAGTTATCAATATGTTATTATGTTATTATTCATTAAATATTAAATATGTATGTTGTTATAATAAAAAAAGATTGCAATTCTTTATTAAAAAAAATAATAATCTTTTATGTAATGAGTGAATAATTTCTAATTATTGTGATTTACATTTAGATAATGCTAACGATTCCACGGTGTCTTCTAACAACGACGAGCACAGCTCTTCCGATTCAGAATCCTGGAAGCAGTCTGAGAGCACCGAACAAACCCCAGATGACGATAGTACTAGTATAATGAATTTTCCATTGGATACTAATGAAGGCCGTAGCCTACCAAACGTTCTGAAACGCATCAGTAATATTGTAGCATTAAAAAGTAATGTAAGTTTCAAAGATATTTTTTATGATGAACGAATGCGTTTTTTTTTTATATTTTTTTATATTTTATTTTATTTTTTTATATTATAATAATATAAAGAGTTTTTATTATAATAATTATTTGTAACACAGAATTTACGTTCATATAAGGATTCTCAATTAAGAAGCTACTGGATGCCAGATAGTGTAAGTAAACAGTGCTACGAGTGTGGCGAAAGATTTACGACGTTTCGACGAAGACATCACTGTCGTGTGTGCGGACAAATCTTCTGTTCCAAGTGTTGCTCCGATCAAATACCAGGGAAAATTATGGGATGCACTGGTATTACAAATAAATTAACGTTACTCAAACACAATACTCATACACAATAGCTACTAATGCCTTGCGATTTTTATTTTGAGTTCAACATTGAAAATTGATGATTATACTCAAAATCAGAAATATTTTTTAACGTTAATTGAAAATATGAGACATTTTTATATAAGTGTAATGAAAATTGAATATCTATAGATTTGCTTTTTGTAACTGAATATATACTTTCTGTACTTTATATGTAAAATATAGATACATATTTGAAATTTGGTGAAAGCGAGAAGGAAATTACAGTCTAATGTAGGAATATATAAAAAACAAACTTTATATAACTACAACCAGCAAATATTAGGTTATATTGAATGCAATTATCTTGTATATTTTTATAAATACATATGCGTAAGTATTCTCTATGTTATTTGTATCTTTTTATATTTTTCAGGAGATCTTAGAGTTTGTACATATTGCTGTAAAGTAGTTCTTTCGTACTTGCAATCATCGGATATGAGGAGTGATTTGTCGGCGGATTTGAAAGCTCTGCAGGAGGATCTTCAAGTAAAGTATGGAAACGATTCACCGCTATTAGCACGAAAACATGCTAATGAAACAATGGGCGATGAAACATCGATATGTCGAAAACCAAGTGTGGGATATATGGAAGAGAATTATGCAACTGGACGGTATGTTAAGCAATCTACACTAAAAAATATAGATGTGAATTTAAACTAAAACACCATGCAGTGTTTATATAATTCTCATTGTACTGATATAAACCGCATTTATAAATCCACACTTATATTTTTAAAGTATACGTATATCTTATCTATAGTTATATACTTGTTTCTTATACATTTGAATTTATTTTTTATTGTAGGTCGAGCGGTAGCTATTTAACTTCACAGGAACGTTCTCTTGTATTACAAAATTCGGCTTCTTTAAGAATGATCTGGGAAGAATTATTTCGCTCCAGTCAAGCCATTCAGTTGCAAACGCATAGAATTCGACTGAAAAGTTATCACAATTGTTTTCTGGCGAACGAATTGGTGAATTGGATGATAGTTCAGAATAAAGCAGCAACCCGGTACATATCTGAACAGTACTAGATTGTTAATTGTTCTAATCGCGCTAATTCATATCAAGATTGTAACTTGCACTTTTTTTAGTGTGCAGGCGACTGCGATAGGCCAAGCATTACTAGAAGCGGGTTTTATCGAATCAGTTGTCGCTGATTATGTATTCAGCGATTCGGCGATCGTATTTAGACCGGTACCATTATCTTCCTTGCAAAATATAGACTTGTTAACGGAAAAGCGAACGACTTGCGATGCGCAAGAGCCAGCCTGGGTAAAAACTATTCCTCAACACGATTCAGCTACGGGTAATATGATAAATTAACATTATCAACAACGAGATGAACAATTGCTCAATGATATTCGATTACTTACAGATTCTGAGAGCGAGACTAGGCCGATGAGCTCGCACTCGCAAACTTTTGGTCGTTTACCGTCGTCCAGTTCGAGCTTTTATCTGGATTTAAATCTAGAAGCATCCACCGTCACGTTAAAGAGACCAACCTCGGAAGATTTAACCGCGATTTCCGTCGACAGTAGCGATGGAATAATCGAACAGAAGGAAATTAATCTTAAATCGCACGACTGCAATCTCAAAATATGTGACGATCTTTTAAGTGATACGCTTCAAGTACATGAATTTAAGGAGAAAAACGGTTGGCACAGAGCGACTAATCTGAGGACAGCATTTGGCGAATTAAGCGCATACGAATGTTTAACGTAAGTCTTTTTTCGGTATTTAATAATGACAATAGTAGTAAAGTAGAAAAATAAACGACATATTTGCTCATAGATCTGCGTATAAAACGCATGAAGATTCTCTTATTAAGCAACTTCTCAGCAAAGAAGGTTTGTCGCAAACGTGGTCGAATACGATTTTGTCTATCGCGCACCAGATAATCGATCATGTTAGGCCGGATCTGAATCATGACGCAGATAATCTAGATATTCGACAATATGTACAGTTCAAGAAATGCCTCGGTGATAGCAGAGATGACTGCGAGATCGTGTCTGGCATAATTTGTAGTAAGAATATTGCTCATCGCGGTATGAACGCCATGATCGCTCATCCAAAAATCTTATTGTTACAATGCGGACTAATGTATCAACGTGTAGAAGGCAAACTAATAAGCTTGGAGCCTGTAATGATGCAGGTACGTTGCAATCTTTTATTATCTTCACTCGATCAATCTTGTGTGTATACTTGTATTATTCTTAAAAATAACTTTATAATATTTTAATTTCTTAAACAAATTCCTAGGAAAACGAGTATCTCGGACACACAGTAGCGAGAATCACCGCTCTAGGTCCAGATGTAGTATTAGTACACCGATCCGTAGCCAGATTAGCTCAGGATAGATTAAGGGAATGCGGCGTGACATTAGTGCTAAATGTAAAGCTTAGTGTGCTAAAGAGAGTCGCGCGATGCACGGGTGCTAGTATTGTAAACACTATAGACGCGCACATAAGCGCAAGATATATGCTTGGCACGTGCAAAAAATTTTATTTAAGAAATTTTCCAGATGAGCGAAGTAAGTATAAATTATAATATCACTCCCTTACTTGAAACGTAATACAAACTAAAAGTTTAATTGAGCTGTTTCACTTTTAGAGGAGCGATACTTAAAATATATATTTTATAACATTTTATGAAACTTTAATATTCTCTCCTTCTATCTCTCTCTTAGGAGGCGTCAAGACACTGATGTATTTCGAAGGCTGTGCAAATCCACATTTGGGTGCGACAATTGTATTGCGAGGCGGATCACAGCTCGAATTAAAAAAGGTGAAAAACGTCACATCGATGATGATCTTTGCAGCTTACTCGTGGCGTCTTGAAAAATCATTTCTCATGGATGAATTCGCCAAACCACCATCACCTAAAGACAATTCGTTTCTGGATGAAACCTGTCAGAAGGATTCCTCGAGTGACGAAAAATTCGAAAGTTGCGTTATCGATGAACAGACGCACGTGATTGAAATGAAAAAACTGTCGAAGATAAATCAAAATCACGAAAATGTTTCTAATAGTGATCAAAAAATACAGAATATCCAGACAAATAATTCAAATACGCCTAAGAATGAAAATGATTCCGAAAATATTTTAAGTACAAATTCTTTAAGAGAAGTTTCATCGATATTATCGGAAGATTCCGATCCTTATGACACCTTAAAATTGTTTAAAAAGAAATTAAAACCGTCTCTGCACGATTCAAAGGATACCATGCCAGTGTCTTGCGAGAACAGTACGGTTTCACATAATGATGATAAATCCAAAAATTTGTTGGTAGATACGAGTTTTGATTCTGACATCACGGAAGTATATAATAATTCCACGGAATTGTTCGCGAGCAAGGAAACATCTACTGAACAAAAAACCGACGATCTCGTCGACAAGACGAAGTTGAAAGACAAGATATCCTCGGAAGAAAAACGTATCTACGGGGAGTCCATAAGTGATCGGAGCGATCCATTGCATCAATATTTAAATGAAGATAATGAAGATGTATTTAATCGTACGAGTCCGAGCGGTCAACGTTTAAGCGTCGCCGATTTTCCACTTTTCAACAAATTCAAGAAAGCGCTCCAAGACACCGTTTTGAGCATATCACCGTATTTAAAATTTTCAATACCCTATTTGGAGACCGAACTCGGAAGGAATTGCGTATTGAGGAGCTTTTTTCCGCGAGAGATCTATTATTCGGAACAATTTTTAGACAAAGTCAAGGAGATCAGGACGAACAGCGTGACTGTAAGCGAGCAGATCGACAATCGCGAGTGTGTAAACATCAAGCTGAAATCGCAGCATCCGTTCGTCCAGGCTCGTCTTACCACAGACGTTGATAATCGCGAAGTGCAGAGTCTTCTAGCAAACTTTCGTGCGTGCGGTAACAGACTTTATCCGACGCATAACGTATTGCTGGATAGGATACAGCAATCGCCAGCGTTCGAAAGCAATGAGCAGCAGGTGCCTTCCTGGCCGGATTGTTTGGATCCCAACAGCCACCAACGCTTGTCCGTGCTGTTTTGCAGTTTCTCGCACACTGGCAACAACACCCCAGCATTCTGCGTGAATCCCTGGGTCGTAAACATGACTATGTACGGTCAGAACGACATCGCGCTCGGCCGCTTCCTAGAACGTTATTGTCTGACGACAGAATATAAATGTCCGGCACAGAATTGTCGCGCACAAATTGCTCAGCATGTTAGGCGCTTTGCGCACGACGGTGGCTGCGTGCACATCACTCTCAGCGAAATGAGCTGCGAGCCATTCGTGCAGGAAGACACTGATCAAATCTTGATGTGGAGCAAGTGCATTAAGTGTAAGAGCGTGTCACCGGTGATACCGATGTCGGGCGATACTTGGTGCTTGTCGTTTGCCAAATATCTTGAGCTACGCTTCTACGGTGGTGTCTACACGAAACGCGGTATGGATGCGTGTCAGCATTCCTTACATCACGATCACTACCAGTATTTCACACGCAGGAATATGCTGGCCGTTTTCAAATTTACCAAGATTTCGCAGTGGGAGATCTCGCTGCCACCACCGTTGATTAACATCATCTATGATCCGAAGCAGCACGCCAATGTGATTGAAGAGATGAAGATCGTGACGTTGAAAGGCGATGAAGTTTTCTCAGCGATACGAGAAAAGCTGACGAGTCTGCAGACGGACTTAGAAGGCTTGAACCTCGCCAAACAACAATTAGCTAAAGATCAGCAATACTTTAAGAACAAGATTGAAGAGATCCAATTGAAGTTAACATCACCAACACTAGAGAATAAGAAGCTAGAAGGTAAAACTTCCGAGAAACAGGTGCAAGGGTTAATGTTCAGGATCGAGGATGGCATTGTAATACTTAAACGGCTCATTGCGGAGGCTGTGTTCACGTGGAATAGCAAATTATCAGAGATATCAGCTAAAAAGAAGGACGAACGGCCACGTCGATTCACCGAACGATCCATGACAGTCGGCAGTAATAGTATAGTCGAAACCGACGGGTATATAACTGAAGACACCGCATCGGAGTCGCAGGTTGAAGACTTAAGCCCTATGTCGGCCGATTACAATGCTGTCGACGCAATCGCAGCGGCACAAAGTGACTTCCAAGCATCCGAAGTGATCGAGAATTCTGATAATGAGCCAGCAGAATCCGTTAATAATCCCGAAGACGTCGTCACTGTTCAGGGCTCACCGAAAATGCATCAGAGATCACATTCCGACGTTCTACCACTGTCTTCCGATGACATGCACGATAAAAAGAAGAAAAAGAAGACGATTCTGTCACAATTGCTGCCATCTGTTTCTGTGAACCATATAATTTCGAATCCTTTGGGATCTTTAGAGCATTACCTGTTGCCTCTTGGGTATGTTGATTTGTAATCTCGAATCTTGTAGTATTTATAGTGCAGTAATGACAAATTCCAATCCAATTTCGAATCAAAATTTTAAACTATAACAGAAATGATAGAATAAGATTGTCAGAGTAGAAGAAAAAAAAAATTCTCAGATGAAAATTCCTTTCAACTCTAAAAATGCTATTATTTTGCACAGAAATTTGAATGAAAATATCTGAAAAATCAGAAAATTCTCAGAAAATATTTTCAAAAGTTAAGTGTTCATTAAGTGAATGTTTCATAAAATAAAAAAATGACATTTTTTTTAATTACAAAAGATTTACTCTGCTTAATTTTTACTTGATTAAATCGATTGTGAGAATATTATCGTTAAGAAAATTTAATTTTAACAGTTTCAGATATATATATATATATATATATATATATATATATATATATACATATATATATATATTAGGTAGTAAAAAAAATCCATTATTTTTGCATGAAATTGAATGGAAATATAATGGATTTCTTTTTATTACATTTAATATATACATATAAAATAGTTACGTATAATAATTATACATATTTTGTATACATATAAAATAATTCACTTTTTTTGCAGGTCCGTGGTACCTATAGTAGTCTATGAATCCGAGCTTTCGTCTATAATTGCGTATGCTTTGGACTCACATGACTACAAGCACACGTTGCAGGAGCTCTTACGTTCAACGAAGGGATCAGAATCGAACCCTAGTCCGTTGAGCAAACGCAAGTTTCCCGAAGGTAAAGACAGCTCCCTCGACTTGGCGCAATCAAACGAATTCAAGCGGCCGTCTGTGCTGTCCTTCTTTCGAGGCAACAGTCCCAATTCAGCCAACAGTCCCATTGAATCTGACAAGAATATGTCAAACGCAGAAACGAGCGGTGGTAGCGTAGTCGGTCCTGACGTTGACGACGACAAGAAAGCGACCAAGCAGCAGAATTACATCGAAGTACAATTTAACGATGCCACAACCAATTTCTTCTGCAGGATATACTTTGCCGCACAGTTTGCTGCGCTGAGAGAGAACGTTTTGCCCTGTGGCGAGGATGGCTTCACAAGGAGTCTAAGTCGAACTGTGCAGTGGGCAGCCAGAGGCGGAAAGAGCGGCAGTGCTTTCTGTAAGAGCAGAGGTATGTTGTATGCTTTGATTATTTAATATATAATTTATTAATCCTAAGATGAAAAAAGGGATAGTGTGATAAGTTTTATCCAATCATAATTTATCTTTAATGTCAAAATGATATTGAAGATAAACTAAACACGTTTAATTACGTATATTCACTATAATCTGCTATAAAATAAAAAAAAATAAACGAATCTTTGACAATCTTTAATTTTTAATCATTTTGATTATAGCACACTAGATATATTTTCTTTTACAGATGATAGATTCATCATAAAGGAAATGTCTAGACTCGATATGCAAATTTTCCTCGATTTCGCACCCAATTATTTCGCCTACATGGAAAGGTGTCAGCAAACCAAGCAACCGACGTTGCTAGGCAAGATAGTTGGTGTATACAGAGTGTCATTTAAGAACAACACAACCAACGCGGCGCTTCGTACTAGTGTGTTAGTAATGGAGAATCTTTTTTATAATCGAATCATTACTGACAAATTCGATTTGAAGGGATCTGTGCGGAATCGGCTAGCGAATCCTGACGATACATGTCACGAGGGTGAACTGGTTTTGTTGGACGAGAATTTATTGAACAGTATGTACTCTTTCCAACTTTTGCCTACAAATATATGAGAAAGAATCATTTTACTCAAGTAACTAAAAATTTAACTATATATAGATCTGAAAATTATTTTATTGGATATAAAAATAATTATATGGAACGCTTAATATTGATGATAATGCTGCAAAAATTATATATTCTAGTCATCAGTTTAATCAGATCTGAAAATAATTTTGTTTGGACGTCATAAAATTATTTGCAGATTTGTATCTAGCTAAATTTTTAGTAAATAAATATTTTAGTAAAACCGTTCTTTCCGTATAAGTTCGTAAAATTAATTAAGATTCACATTTCAGTGAGCTGTGACTCTCCTCTGTATATTCGATCGCATTCCAAAGCAGTATTAAATCGAGCCATCGAGCAGGACACAAAATTCTTAGCTGACAATTCCGTAATGGATTATTCGTTATTAGTAGGCTTGGAACCGAGCTCCGATGAACTCGTGCTCGGTATAATAGGTGAGAATGACTGCGTATATTATCGCCTTTTTATCGACTGATAATTTTATACTTGTTATCTTTCGCAATTTATACAGATTACATAAGAACATTTACGTGGGACAAAAAACTGGAGACGATGGTGAAAAAATCCGGTATATTAGGTGGTCAAGGTAAATTGCCGACCATAATATCGCCGCAGGAATATCGCGACAGATTTATAGCTGCGATGCATCGCTACTTCCTGCCAGTACCAGATAGATGGTCAGGTCTAGGTAGAAGTGTTGAGATACCACCACAATAAATCATAATAATTTTCAGAAATTTTAAATACGAATGCAATTTTACACGCGATAATTATATAATCGATGTAAATTTTTTATGCGCATTGGCAAAAATACGAGCGTCGTATTTTAGTCGTGTATTTATATATTTTATACCGCAATAACGCGATCGAAAAATATCGATAGAAAGTAATATCGATAGTTACCAGTCATTTTAAGTAACTTATTAATTGCTGTATTACATATAAATCAATTTTCTTCTCGTATGGAAATTAATAGCTACTCATAAGAGATTACGTGTACATGTATATATCCTACATTGTATACATTAAGCAAATGTATATATAATAGTCATTTTATAATTATAAAAGCGGCTGTTCGTTCTCAAACTTCTAAAGTACAAAGATACCATTGAAATTAGATCACAAGATTAACAATAAGATAGAAGAGAAGAAAAAGCATAATTATCAATATTTTATTTAATTTTTCAAAATTATGTACATGACCATTATGTCTCTTTGTAATAGTCAAATAAACAATAATCATAATTTCAACATAGTAAAACATTTTCATTCTTCGTCGATAGTTTTATACCATCATAATACAGCCTAGACAGTACACAAACTAAGGAAGATATTAAAGCGTGTACCTTATTGAGAAAAATATCTCGTACTTCACAAAGTACCTTTTTTTCTTACGACTAAATATCTGCTATTATTTACATAAATCCATTAACAAAGTTATACGACGCCTGGATACTATTGCATGAAAGTTAAATTATCAAATTAAGCTTGGACTATAAATTTGTATTATGATCGAGGCTACTATTATGACTACAAATAAAAAGATCGAATACATTGTATTGCATCCGTAAAGACATTTGTTGTCAGATATATCAAGAAACAAAGAATAAAGAATTCTCTGTTAGTTGAAAGTTAAAGATCCTATTTCCACACTACAGCCATATTACAACATCAGCAGCAAGAAATGCGAATATTTTTTTCATATTGTACATTGAAAGAGATTAGTTTTTTCTACTGTTTGATATTGATTGATAAAATATATTAAAGAATCTTTTCAGAATTAATAAAAAAAATTAACATTCTCTCTCTCTCTCTCTCTCTCTCTCTCTCTCTCTCTGCACATTTCAAATAAAGCGTTATAATGTCCATTTTTGTTTGAAAAGACATTAATACTACATTTAAAAGACATTAATGCAAAATAATAAGAAATTTTCGATATATTTTATCAATTTACAATATCCGATAAACGAAACAATTAATTCATTTGAATGTATAGCATAAGAAAAAGATGTATATGATTTCTCACTTCGGATGTTCTAATTCAACAAGCAGCGAAGGAACGGGAGCCTCAAACTAGAGCTAGAAACAAGCTTCTAAAAAGCTGTGAAGAACTAAATTTGTTGCTACATCGAATAAATAGAGTCTTAATGAAAACAAGTATGTATCTATAATACGAATAATCGTCCATGTATGTTACGAGAAATATAATGAAAGATACAGAGTTCCATATATTCGGATATTGATATACTATGATATCAGAATTATATTGCCAGCTGCCATACAAGAGCATTCTTTTGTGAACATCGTGAAGTCTAGTGCTGCGTAAACTCAGGCAATAATCTCTAGTACATTTGCGAATAGCCGAAATAATCGAATCAAGAATTCTTCACTGCTCGTATTCACCGGGTTACATTAATTCCTGAATCAATCCTTCGAACTATTATATTTTTATCACTCGCGAAATCTCTTCCTTTTTTTTATTTTACTTACTTTTTACATAGTTACTTATTATGTAAAACGAACGTTACATAACTCGAGATACTCTTTTTACAAATTTTTACACGTTAGAACTTTGTTTATTATACTTAGCCTCGTATATTTATACCATCGAAATATCGCTTATGTATATGGAAACGGGACGCGTCATCCAAATAACGCGTACCACAAGCATCACTATTTTAAGAGAACAGCGAAAGAATATCGTAATAAAACACGAGTTCCACGGTTAAATAAATGTCTACCGAATCATTATGCAGTAACGATGTCGGTCCATCTACATTAAAGATACGTACAATCTCCTGTCATATCTTCCGCGAAAATGTGCGATAAAGAGTAAGTTTTCAAGTAACCGAGGAAACTGTATCTCGCAACTCTTTTGTACTGTGGTGTGGAAGTGATAGTAGAAATCCATCACCTAGTCTAACGGTGATGTACAGTGAATTTGAGAAATAGTCGCGTGTCTACAGCGTCTAAGGAGACAAGGAAGTCAGATTGGAGTGAAGGAGCCATTCTCATAGTGCGTCTATTCCAAGTTGTCGATGTCCTCGACCATTTTGGATCTATGAGGTGGTCCCGACGTGTCAGAGAAAAAAAAGAAGGCTCTTTGATATGATTTTCGTCCCTTCTCCCTCTCTCGCGTTTTTTATGCCGCTATATAGATATAGAGGACTATACTCAACGTACCGTTCTACGCTAGATTTCTCGAGGAAGCCGAGAAGGAAATCTAGTCATCGAAATACGTGTCACATTCTCTCGGGCATCGTCGGGGAAATTAACACTCAGACTTATTCGCACGTAACACAATGCACGCTTCGCTTATTGTGCGTGAATAACGTAACGATTTAATAATTCCAGTTCTGATCTGCAGAAGATATCTTCCGTACAGTCGCTGCGATGTTCGAGAATGTCCCTCATTCTCTTTCGGGAAGGATGCATTTTCTCAGAAAACATAGTTTCCTCTTTTCCGTATACATATTTTTCTCTTCCCTCTCTTTCGTTTCATGCTTAGAGCGCAATATTTTGTTCTCCGAAAACGTTATCGCGCGTATCTACGTGACGTTTCGTGCTTGCGCATCGCCAATTAGCACAGTCATTTTTATCTTTGTGGCTCGCCCAGACCGAATTGCGTTTGTTGAGGTTGCGTCTGTTGCTGTGTTGTGTTGCCGGATGCACTACACCGGCCACCGGCAGTATGATGCTGCACGATGCCCGCCATCGGTGTCGAATTCGCCTGAAATCCATTCTGGCTCGGAGACATACCTGCAACACGTTTAATAAAACGACTTTCGTATCGTAAAATATTATCGTAAAATACTTTACGATCGCATGAAGGCTGATATAACGCTTTTTTAATTACATAAACATTAATATCGTTCATATCGCTTATTTACGTAACGACACAAAAAAAAAGTTTTCCAGAAAGAGTTTCAATGTTTTGATTCATTAAAATTTCGTAATGTTATTTTTGAAATGTATTTATGTAATAATTGATTATAGAGGAATAAAAATATCTTAAAATGTTTTGTTTCTGTTTTCTTCTGGAAGCAACTAAAATAACAATTTTTTAATAATGTTGTAGCAAACAAGAGATATATTTATCCTCGCAATTTACTGATGACATTTTCGGAAGAGGTATTATCAAAATAAACAAAAAAATGTCACGTTACATAATTGGTTTAACCGATAACAAGCCAAACTGTAAAGCTTTGTTGAACTAATTATATCATAATATTTTTATATCTATAATTTTATGCAGTGTAGAATGAAAAACATTTGAAAAATTGGATTATACGCGGTAAATATACATATGTTGGAATATATATAACGCTCACTAAAGTAAACGGCGTACACGTATAAATTATAAAACGAATTCTGTACTGAATTTTTATAGTTCACGTTTAATAGATTTACAAGACAGTTTATATAGCGTTTTTAATTATTAGCATAAGGTTACAATTGCCATAATTAATAACTTACCCGATGGAGTTTTTTCACCTGCAGACATTTTAGAAAATGCCAGCAACGCGTCCGGGAAATTCGGCGGAGTGGCTGGTGTGTTGCATGGTGTTATCTGAAAATTCAAAAATAGTTACCCATATAGCACAGATCATTCCAGCAACTTTGCAAAAACATTGAAACAATATTGCAGTAACAATGTAAAAGTTGTAATAATATAGTTGCAAGCTTCTGTGCTGTATAGGTTGTCTCTCTTTAGAAATGTTTAAAATCGTCAGTGATAAGAAAATCTTTAATCTTTTAAAAACACCGAATATTTCTTCCTTTAATTTTTATTTTATGAAAATAAGAAAATAAAGAAAAACTAAATTTTTTGTTTACAAAACCAAATAAAAAACTTGCATAAAAATCTAAAATCTCAAACAAGATTTATGTGAAAAAATATGTCTTTAATTAGAATTTTTATATATTTAATATTCACAAAATAAAATCTTCGAAAAGATTATTTGTATAAAAAATTTCTTACGAATTTCCGAATAAATTTCTTTAAAAAATAGGAAGTTTTTAAACAGTTTTTTTCTGTTAAATAAATAGTTTCTATAGAGTTTCGTTCTAGTTTTTATAATTAAAATAATATCTCAAAAGCGTAGAACGTTTACTTAAAACTGATAAAAAAATTGATGTCCAGCAGACGTATTTGTGTATTTCATTGAAAGGGTTAGATTAAGAAATCAGACATGAAAGCTCATTAGCTAATAAGGTTGTTGAACCTTCGGCTTCTGCATGTGACGACGGTCAGGTATGTACACAGATATGGTGACCAAACAGTACAGGGACATGTGTATTAGCATAGCAACGACTAGCTGCGATAATTCGCCACCGATAAGCAGCTATTAAATAACCGCCATTGACGATGTTCTCTCATAAAGTGAACCTTGTTGCTTTTGTATTTTCAACGGTGTTTCATGAATGAACTATATAATTGTTCTCGATAAGATTATCTCAGTTAAGTGATTGAGCATTTCATTGACCTCAATTAAATTTAAACAATAGAATACTACAAAGAATTATTTAGAAGTGAGCTGCTCTATTCATTTTGCTTATACTCTTTAATCTCTAAATAAATTTTACTTTTACTTTTCATTAAGAAAATACAACTTTTTTGTACAATCTAATGATTATTTGACAAGAAGATAAAAAATTGTTTTTTTAACAAATTTAATATTTTTTATCATATTAAAAAAAAACATTCGGACTTTTCGCATTTTAAATTTTTACGTAAACATTTATATATTTATGTATTTATAAAGCCTTTTAAATTTTAACTTTAGTTCACTACATTTAAACTAATTTTAAAAATAATTTTAAAGCAAATGTAATGGATTACTTATAAACGCAATATATTATTTTTTTTTTAAATCAGCTAATTCATTTTATTATTCGATGCATAAAAGTATTTAAATAAAATTATCTAAAATTAAATATTCTAATTAAATTATCTATAAAATATTTCGTATTTTGTGTCAGAATAAAATATAAATTATCTCGTAAACTTTTGTGATTAAATCTCACTATTTATGTAATAATATCAGAGAATTAAAATATCAAAATTTTTTGAACGATATTAATTAATATCAGCTTTTTTTGGCTAATTAGTAATACTTTTAGCTTATATTGTACAGCCATAAAACATTTTTAAAATAACATACACAGCATATACTATGCATAACTAGGTAGAATACTTTTATCCTTGGATAGATAAAACAACATGTAAATTACAGCAAACGAAGATAACGTGACCGATTGTGAGACAGATGTGTGAAATGAAAGAGAAGCAATGTGGTCACGGTACACAGCCCTGCGGACGAGATTTGGCACACGACTGATCGGAATGTGCCGTTGTCGACCGAGAATAGTAACGCTACTGCTAGTCGCCAATAGTTCTCTTTAGTCTTTTGTCTTTAGAGCATCACCTTCGCTTTCATTAGATATCAGAGCTAATTGAAAAAGCTGATCTTGACATTTACTGGCCTTCGCAACCGGTTTTCTTAACGCGACTGCTTACTTGACTGAATTTACTGATCTGTCAATTATGACCGTTTAAGCAATTTCCAGATAGAACATTATTGCACCATTACTCTTATTGTTATTACATTATTGCGTCAACCCTAGAACTATAAATTGGATCTCTCAGACCTGCCAGCCAGATATTTATTTTTAAATCGTCTAAAACTTTTATTCCAGTTAATTTAATTGATCACGTCTAACTATTTATATCTTAAAAATCACGAAGGGTTATTTATATTTGGATTTCTATGAAACAAAACATCACATTATATCATAGTTCCACAAGAAAAACGACACAGTTGAAATTATTCTAAATCAGTTTTCAATCAGGAAAAGCGATTCAAATTGAAATCAAAGAAGCGACTTTATATAATAAGCAAATAGAATTCGTTTTAATTTAAAAGTCTTGAATAAAGTATTAAACTTAGAACTAGAATTCAGAATTTATTTTAAATAAATTTGATGCTTGTGATAGATTATATGAATTTTTGAAAAACTTGAAACAAGTAATTATTATTTGCGTACATATTATTCTATGTGAATTAACAAACGCTGTATATAGGGTATTGGTACTTGCAGAAAAGTAAAGAGTAAATGGCAGTTGACGCAAATCTGATCGGGTTACCGGAATAAATTATAATATATCTATCGGATTATACGTCTAAAAGTCAAGCAATGTATCGGAGTCTATCTAGACCAAGGGTATCATAAGTTGTGTCTTTTCGGTTGCGGAAAAAAAAGGCCAGCGATAGAAATAGAACAAACTGAGTTTGTCATAGCTGTACGATCATTTTGCACAACTACGAAATTACACGGGATAAAGAAGCTCGCAAGAACGGGCAATTAATCAAAGAGCAGCGTAAATGGTCGCGGAAGGGATGATAGTCAACCTCGTGAAGGTCAGACACGCGCTGGAATCGATTTTCCTGTCTGTGTGTCTGCACATTAACGCGAAGGATGAGAACGAGAAGATTCGTGAATTGGCCGCCTGGCTGTATTATTCCGGGGTCCGCACTGTTCCCCGCATGGTGATCTCTTGCGCTCGCTGAACCTACTTTTGAATAATCAATAAGACGAGAACACATCAGCTATCGGCCGTGTGTTCTACGCGACTCGCTGACTGGATTCGACACTTTAACGCGACTCTGTTATATCACATTACGCAGGCCAAAGAGGAAACGCGATTGCTGGGATTGTAAGTCTATTCGCTATAATCAAATCCCAAAAACCGGAGAGTGAAAAAATAAACAGAGTAGTTTTCCATGAAAGACGAGCATTTCTTGATGTAATATATAGAATATGTATATGTAGAATAATTTTTAAATAAATAGCTGATCTCTGAAACACTTCGTAGAATTTGAATGGTTCATGATCATGTTTATTAATGTAAATAAACTTCAATTTCAGTTTATTCTTTATCCCTTTTTAATATTTAGAAGTAGAAAAAACTAAAAAGTAAGTTAAAATTAAAACCAAGATAAAATTAATCTACATTGGAGAGCCTTGTAGGGGATTTTAGATGTTATTGCAATTAATTTATAATTTAATTCAATAATATTAATTTAATCAAAAAATAAAAAATAAAATAAAAAGAGAATCAAAGACTCGATAAACATTTCGAATCTTTAGTATTCTTAGGTATTTGTAGTTTCGAGGTCAGCAGTGTTATATATGTAAAGAAGTTTCAATGCCGGTCACGTTGATGCATTCACTGGATATAACGAATTACAAAATCAAAGAGTTTCCAGAGTTTCTTTCCAAATGAGTAATACTTTATATTATAGAATATTATGTTAATGAATTTTAATTGTTCTTGTATTGTTATAAATATTTTTTATTGATGTGATATAATGTGAATCATAAAAATATAATAATATATAATTATAGCAATATTATAAATATATATGGAAATTCCAGAAACATACACTGTTAGAAATGTAACCACGAGCTTCCTTTACATATAAATGAAGCTCGTGGTTATGAACAAAATTAAAAGTAATGAAGTAAGAATAATTTAACTGAAAATTAAGTTACAGTAGTTACTTAAATGAAATGAACGTGTACATTAAATTTATGAAATTTGTACTTTTTAATAAAATTTTATGAAAAGTACATTAAATTTTATAAATTTTCATGAAAAATACATTAAATTTAATGTAATGTCATAAAATTAAATTCAAATTGTGTAGCTTGAAAGTTAATAGAATTTAAGAACATTTCTAACAGTGTATGGTACAAATTCAATGGCAGTTCATTACATACATAAAAAATAATTAATTTATGCTCATTAATCTAATACTAATATTGATATAGCAATAATGTTATACTATATACGCGCAATTAATGTTTTCTCTCTTTAAATTAATACAAAATCATGAAAAATAAACATATAATATATTACATATAAATATATTACAGTGCAATTATACTTATGCCAATTATACTTATGTTTGCTTATGTTATGACATGAAGATATCATATTTTTCTGCGTTGCTTGATTTCATATTATAAAGCTTCCACCACGAGTCCAAGCTTTAGTGCAAAATTTGTCTATAAGTATTATCTTAATGTATGAAACGAGAAACTGAGAATACAGTTGTCGATTCAGAAATATTCATTGATTGCGCAGAGTGCACCAATTTACATGATTCCCTTTTATATGCTTTTCTCGTCGTTCGCATTAGAAGTGAATGATGCAAAAGACTTACTTGCCCGAAGTGAGTGCCGGCTCCTTGCGCGCAGGAGGGTATCGCCGCCTCTTGGAAGAAAATACTGAGAGCGGTCTGCAAGAGAAAAAGCACGATCGTTAGAAAAACATGCTTCATTAAATATTGCGTGAAAATAATACATAAAAAAATTTACGCATTATTGCTTTTAATACTAATATTAGAACGTCTATTTAAACTTAAGAAGAAAATCCCTGATTTCTCAAATATTGTTGCTTAAATTTTCAGGCAAAATTATAGCATTTTTAAAATTAATTCAATTATTACCTGGGCCTCTTAATTCTATTTTTATGCTCATACGATCGTGAAAAAAATTAACTTTCAAACTACTGAAAAGAAATAGATATCACAGACATTTCTCTTTTATTTTTAAGGCTTATAATAAAATAAAGAAACAGATCAATTATTCATTTACAACGAAGCTTAATTGTTAAAGAAATTTTTTTTTCTAATTTTCAATCTTTTATTCTTGAGATAATAAAATATGTTGAAATACACAGTTTTCAATACTGCTTTTGCGTCTCTAGGACATGAATCTTAATCGAGTGTAACAGATTGTCTCTATGATTAGGAACAGCGAGAGGACGACGTAATCGGACTGAATAACTTTACCAGATGTTAAGTATCATTAAAGTATCCGTCGCAATCTTTCGGTCATTTTGCAAGCAACTTCGTCAGTATCATCCAATGCTTTATAGTATCGATATCCGATCCTTGCGCGTCGGATATCCATACGTTTGCACTTCCCAAGAGCTACCGATAAAGATATCCGATAATTGCTGATAACCGTTGCAACATGATGGTGGTTTTAACGGTTCGTGAATTATCAGCAATTATTAATGTATCAATAATTATTTATAAACAGCTTCGTTTCTCGATACCTAGGCGACTATTTTATAACTTGATATAATGACCGAATAATAATTAAACACAATTATATAAATATAATTTTATTAGAACAGCATTGCTCGAAACGGCGCGCAATGAGTTTAATGCTTATTACAAGGCAAACGCGTTACGCAATATACCATGACATTCAACCACCAGCGTTTAATTAAAGCGCCGGTGATACTCGATACTCTCGGATACATTGAGGATATTAGCATAAGAATGTAATAGGCCAGTGCGGTAAGGAACGCGTTTCATATTTCGGTCAAAACAGCGTTGCAGCGAAAGGAATAAATGTGCAAAAGTAGATTCGCCGTATGTGTGTGTTTCCGTCTGGTTTTTTTCAGTATTTATTAACAGTCTCATAAATACAAAACAAAAATACTCTCTTTAGGGAAATACCGAAAGAGAAAAAAAGACAGCGAAAAAAGAACAATTAGTTTGACGTATTTATTTGCAAAATTTAACGAGAAAAAGATTTGGAACAAAGCAAATTGAAAAAAAACAAGTTTTATTGAATAAATAAAATTAGAGATTAACTTGTTTCAGAGAATACGGCGTTAATTCAACGAGTTGCATAATTGCGCGATAAATATTTAATTAACAACTACAATTATCGGCGTAATTACATCACGATTATATAAAATTCACTACCCCAATGATAATGATGTAATGCATTCAATACTTATTTGAATGTCTGATGTTTATTCAAAAGTTGTCAATTAATATAATTTTTTTTAGTGTGCATAAGCAGTTTTTTTAACATTATATTAAAATAATTATAATTCATATAGATATATATTTTTCTTTTGTTTATCTAGTTGATTTATTTATTTAAATAAGGAGACGAGGATATAAAAAGTTTCAATAAGAAATAAATACGAAATTCGACCACGACTTCGGATTGCATGATTCCGCTTTGATACTCCGCACCATTCGAACGGAGAAAGTTTTCGAGCAGAGAGAATTCGCTATATAACATTCGCGTTATTATACCATCTATACCTTGCGTTTTGCGCCTGTCGTTGCAGACTGAAATCAATATAATTGCTAACAAGTTTATACCACAACATTATTATTATAAAAACAAGAAAACATATCAAACAAATTTTCTTCCAATCCATGGAAAAGGTGGTTATGCTGTACACAGTAAAAAATATTTTGTATTTGTAGAAACGGAAGTCCATATTATAATTTTATGTTAAATTTTTAATATATCCGAATGTTAACATAATGTAATTATTTGAATATTTTGTGTTAAATTGATATTCAACATTTCTTACAATAATAACTATTTTTGAGTGAACAAATTACATAAAATAATGTTTTTTATAACGTAAATTCTCAGACAAATAAAATTATTTTCACATATTATAAATATTAAATTTATTAAAAGCATGTTAATTTAATATATTGTAAATGTTAATTATAATAAAAATGATTGTTTATGAATTGTGTCAATATTAGGTTTTTCGTATTAATTTTTTACATAATATTTATGCTACTTTCTAATATATTTATCTGTGTTAATTAAATTAACACAAAAAAATGTATATAAAAATTTAGCTGAATGCAAATCTAAAAATAATTTTGTTAGACCATCAAAATAATTATAGAATACTTTAGAATGTTAAAATTTTTTGCGGTATTGTTCATCATGATTGAGATTCTATGTAATTATTTTGATCTAAAGTTATTTTCAATTTGTATCTAGCTAAATTTTTATATACTTCAGCAAAATTGTCCTTTTCAGTAATGTACTTTAATGCTCAGACTCAATAAAGCTAATAAAACTCACTGACATTTCACGATAGTAATTTTGCAGAATTAGAAAACGACAGACGACTTCTGACAAGCTAATCTTTCCTTTCAACGATTAAGAATGCGATATAATAATGGGACACCGTGTACATTGTGCTGCACCGAATTGATGTATGTGCCAAGGCGAGACGAGACAAGACGAGGCGTATATAAATACACATTGCCGCATTGTTTACGTTGTGGTCAAAGACACAGAAAGATTTCTCGAGCTAACTCTAATCACAATGATGCATTAGCACGCTAACGCGTGTCGCAATATAATCTCTCTCCCTCCTTTTCATTCTCTTTCTCTTTTGCTCCTTCCTTTTTTTCTATCGACGTGTGTTTAAAAATGAATTACGTGATGCAAGCGCATAAGGATTACATGGTTTATCCTGAAATCACTTGCATTATTTACTCTGACAAATAAATAATGTAAGCGATTAATTATAGCATTTCTTCTAAAAAATTTCTCATTTATTCATTCTTCTTTCCGTTTCTCTTTCTCAGTAATATATAAACATTTTTATTATATAATTGATTTTGTAATAAGATTCTTTTTCATTTTTATTCTAATATATTATTTAATTATCTGAAAATGAAGACGAGATTGACAAAATATGACATTTTTGAAAAATCTAAATATAAAATATCTAATTACGAAGAGATAAAATGCTGCACTACCTTTTGTTTAAAACATTTTTTTATATATTGCACGATTTCGATAATATTCCATTGAAATCAGATATAATGGAATTAGTTTCGAAGAATTGTTTCAATTCCTAAATGTGTGTGAAAGCACATGCAACAAAAATTCATGTCTATTTTTAGCAGTTCTATCACAAATCGAAATTAGTGAAAGGTTTCCTTTTCAACAATAAACAATTAATTTTTTTCTACCGCATTTATTGCTAAGAAAAAGAATATTACGTACATACATAATCGGAAAATTTATATTAAATGTAACATATTTTACGTGAATTACAAACTTAAATGTTAATTTAACACAAAATGAATATTGGATGTTGAACAGATATTACGCAAAAAATTAACATAAAAAACATTGCAATTTGTAAATATTTCTTTATTAAAATTATATTTATAACGTTAAATTAATATGTTTCAATAAATTTAACATTTATATATTAAATTAACATATTTTATTCATTCTAATCTGAGAATTTACATATTATATCCATTCTTATCTTATACAATTTACATTTTAAAAAATAGTCTGAGATGAATGAATAAAATACGTATTAATTTTACATATATTAATTAATTTTACTTTAAAAATATGCTTGCACAGTCTGCTTACAAATTGTGTCAACATTTGTTTACATTTTTTGTCATAATTTTTTTATGTAACATTTTTGTTACTTTTTAACTACTATACATCTTTAACTACTACAACATTTTATTTTTTATATAACATTTATGTTACTTTTCAATTACTATGTAATGTTCATTTTACTTTTTATAATATTTTTCTTGTATTAAATTAAATAAAAACAAAAATTTAAGTGGTCTTTTTGGGACACTGTGAAATTTTTAACACAAATTTTCTTATTTCTATATATGCGCGTGCGTGCGTGCGTGCGTGCGTGCGTGCGTGCGTGCGTGCGTGCGTGCGTGCGTGCGTGTGTGTGTGTACATAAAGAAAAAGATTAGTCTGGACTCAAAGAATTCTATTTACATTCGTTTCATTAAAATAAATTTAATTTTAAATAAAGCATATTTTGTTTAGCCAAAAAAATTTAGTTTTAATGAAAGTAATCACATTCTTAATTTAAACATCCATTTGGTTGGACAATGCATAAATGCATTTATTTGATTTGAAGAAACTTTTTCTCTATATAGACATGAAGAAATGAGATTTTATGTCAACGACGATGTGATTTCATCGTCTGCGGAAAATTACGTAGATGAGTCACGCTTGCGTGCCCGCCAGGCATCGGGCCCCTGAATTCGTCGAAAATTTACAGTCGGTTCCAGTTCCTGCTTTTAACGCACAGGATTGTGTAACTTCAGCTCGACAGGATTGCAGAAAGCGAGTGTAAACACCAGTATACCACGTGACTTGCCGCAAATAGCAATTATCGATCCCTTTCCCGTCGTCCTACGTCCGTCAATTGGGATAAGATCTTGCGTATGTCGTGCGCGAAAAATGACGTAATCCGAGAAGAGAGTGCCGTAATCGCTCTCGGGATGTGCGACTTTAGAGCAATAATATTGCACAATACTTTCACAACAATTTATGATCTATCTGGCATAATATAGCGCTACAATCGATATGACATGGAGAAAGGATTGTTGATGAATCAATAGCGACGACAAAATCCTGTTGCACAACAATGACAATGTCACACAGATCTGCAAAATGAAAACAAACGCAGGTTGTACAACAACTACGCGCAAGCCGGATGCGAAAGTGAAATGAAAGCGATACAACATGTGGAGGGCCGCAACGTTCTCGTCAGCATCGGCAAGACAAGACCGCTTCTGCAGATCCTATTATTTACGGTCACTGTTCCACGATGCTGCACATTTACGACGAGCGCGGGGCTAACAAAAGACACATCTGTTTTTTTATAGATGAACTCATGTGCATGTTCTATACTGAAAGTAAAGCCTCAGGCACAATTGAAAAGTA
>Ga0157364_1000058_pt1 | contig 41422 bp, 22 predicted proteins | sample AttsexASBM2_FD_111476 | JGI IMG/M metagenome (GOLD analysis project Ga0157364, IMG submission 111476) | Fungus gardens microbial communities from leaf cutter ant in Ribeirão Preto, State of São Paulo, Brazil - Atta sexdens ASBM2 | ecosystem: Host-associated > Fungi > Mycelium > Unclassified ...
TAAAAAAAAAATGAGTTCAACTTGGTCATAAAGTGATATATTTCACAATCAAATGACTTCTATTATAATAACTGTTGGTCCTATGTTATTAAAATACACATAAACATAAGATACCTTTTGCGTTATCAGTTTTTTCAGTAAACAAATGATTAATCTTGATATGATTATAAGTAAATCACTTCAATCTTTATCGACAAATTCCCTTTTTGACAAACTCCTTCCTAAAATCATCAGATGAGGTCGCAAAAGATGTTCTTGTCATATCACGATGGGGGCGTCGTGGTATAAGTATACGAAGAAGACTGGGAAAGGGAAAAGAGAGGGGCCTCTTTTTCATCGTACTTCTCTCTTTCTTCTCCTTTCTCTCTCCTTTTCTCTTTCCCCTCTTCCTCTATTCCCCCGCGCTAAACGTCTCTTACTCTCTTTCTCTCTCCCCCTCTCTCTCTTTGTCTCTTTGTCTCTCTTGCTCACGGCCCACTGATATCGCGAGAGGTCGCGGCATAAGGGAGAGGGAGTTACAGGTAAGCAGCGGCGTTCCGCCACGGCACACGAAGGCCTCAGGTGAGAGGGAGAGGGCCCCGCGCAAGACCGACGGAAAGAAAGAGAGAGGGGCACCTAAAGCAACGTAGTGCACAGTGGAGGGAGGTCGGCGAAGCGGAGGTGAAGCGCGACCGGCCCTCTCTACTTCAGAGGCCCAGGCTAGTCCAGTCCGGGACAGCACGCCTCCTGCTGCACGCTCCACGAGGTAGAACGACGAACGTAGACACGACGACGTTAGGACCGGTACGACGGTTACGCGCACGGGCCCAACTTCGAACGCGAACCGCGTAAGACCCCCGGCTACTCGCCCTCCATCACGCATCGGCGCGTCGCGTCGTCATCCGTCGACCGCGACGAAATTTTGGACTCTTGCACGGGGAAATCTTGTAAGGCGAAGGTGTCCTGTCCTTTCGACGTCCTCAACACTATCTCGAGTCAGATTTGCTCGGAGCTTGACGTTTCCTTTGTCACTCGTCAACAATTGGATCGCGACTTTGCTCGGATGTTGAATTTAAATGCGTTGCTACTCTTCGGAGTGTATTCTTCAACAATTCGTGTAGCGGATGATGTTTCCTGGAATCCTTTAAATTCCAAAGTTCAAAGAAGACACTTTGTTTCGACGATGGAAAATCCAAGATAGATTGAAGGATTATATCTTCAAGATACATCGACCCGATTAGAAGTTTAGAAGAGTTTATGGAAAGAAGTGACGAAAGCAAAAGTTTTTATTTGGCTGTATCACTCGTTCGATTTCGATAAGAGAAGTCTGCAACCCACGTTTGTGTGTATTTCCATCACTAATCACAACTGAACCGATTGTCGATTATCACTCCGTCGAAAATCATAGCCGATATATCGGAGACCTGTGACTTGGTTCTTTCTCTCTCTCTCTCTCTCTCTCTCTCTCTCTTTCTCTCTCTCTTTCACCAAGACGACACATCGCCACCCCCACCCGCAAGCACCACGCGTCCAGCCACGCGATCAGCGGGATCAGCGATCCGGAAGGTTTCGCACGGCAACGGTGATCAACGAGCCGAGTATTCTTAATGGACACCTGATCCACGGTGATTGACCACGTCGCCCAGCTGCATCGAGCTACAACGTTATCAGGGTTACGATGATTCTATCGGAATCTTGAATCTTCTCTTCAACATCATTGAAAATCATTCGAGAATCATTCCATGATTTCGGTGCATTTGGGAAACTAATTCGCAATCGCGAATTAGCAAAGTCATTCAAAAGAGGTTTACATCAGGTGGTGCTGTGACAATTTAAACGTGTGCGGGTATGAGAGACTACTGTGAACGGTGCGACGGGCCACCCGAACGGTGAAGTGAGCCACCGCGTGGTGTTCAGTGAGCGCAATTTCGAGAGACTTCAACGCCCGGCGAGGAGATAACTGAGGAATATAATCAGACGGTGAAGACGACCACGATCACAAGGACGACAACGAGGAGGCTATTCATATTCAGGTGAGGCTCGCCAGATAAGCCAGACTCGTCAGACTAAGTAACTTTTCCCATTGACACTACGATAGAGGATTGTAGTTATCACCGAGGGTGATGATTTATCACGGTTCGTGGATCGCACAAAACTGTCATGAGGTACAAATCGTTCAGCCAATCTGTTTTGTTGCATTTATTACATTTCTTCAAGGACAAGATATCCCGCGCGTATTGAATATTTATATATTATTTAAGAGCTACTTTATTATGATGGAAAAGTTGCTCTTGCTTTCAGTGATAAATGAAAGACGAACGGGCTAAGAAATAACGTTTCATTACATCTCTCCCGAGAATATTAAGTTTTATAGACGGAGTAGAGAAGTGTATATTGAACAGTAATCAAGCGTGTCGGGTAATTTTGAAAGCTTTAGAATGTATATATATATATATATAATATAATATAATATATTCTTTTCTTCATTTTTTTTCTTTCATTTTAATCTCATTAAATTATTAATATTATTAAAAAATTATTAATATTAATTAAATAATTAATATTAATAATTTTGTCATTAAATGAAATCACAATTTTATTACTATTATCAACAAATTAATTAGTCTTTTGTTTAGTTTTTATTTTTAGTTTTTAGTCGATGCAAACTATGATATTTCAAGCTAATTAAATTCGAAATATGTAATGGATCGATTTATCACGTATTATGAAAAATCATACGCGTATTCTTCCTTCAAAAATCGTGAATGGGATAATATTCTGTGGTCACCAGCACGTAAATCACGTATACATTCGTGGGGATCCCACCTATCGACACACGCGCAGCGGGTTACAGTCTGTGTTTACATTCGCCAATTACAGATAGACGCTCGTACGCAATAATGATAGATCTGCCGGCGTGGCTAATGACTGGCGAGTTGCTCGGTGCAAAAAGTGACGAGCATGATTTTCGAGCGGAGAGTACGATCTGCGAAGCCGACGGCTTCCATTGTGCGAAGACATCGGCGAGAGAGCGGAAGTATGGGATGAAATTGAGAGAATTAAAATAGGTAGATATATATAGGAGCGTTATAAATTACCGCGCCAAGAAAATTTCTGGCGCCATACATTTCTTATTCTGGCAGCCGATGGATCATATGTCTAATTTTGAATAAAAAATGAACCTCTTTGGATAGTTGTAAGCGAAAGACTGATATTTATAGGCAATTTGATAATATTTCGGAAATCTTGTTTGATAATTTTTCTGCTCCGAGTATGATCTTCCTGGATGCATGTACATGTCAGGAAGCGAAATAAATGATGGGTCTTCCTGATATTCCTCGTCGGCGGCAAACTTCGCATTCCGGTCTACTTGCTTTTCTTTCTAGGATTCTATTCGCGTACTCACGCAATGAAATACATGTAACGTATATCTACATGAGCTACGAAGATTCAATATAATCGCAAGTAAATTAGAGATCATCATCGCAATTATTCGTCAGCGCGGTAAAACATGGATGGTATTACAATCGGCATTAAGAGCGTTACTCAAACGAAATTAGCTCTATTAATTTTAAAATGATTTGACTCCCATTTGCCAATTCCTCTGTGAACGTGTCCCTTTCCATTACGTGTTCATTGATTGTTACGAAGGTATCACTTTCGTCGAACTAGATTATTACATCGATAAGAAAAGGATCGCGCGCGTGTCATTTTTTACAGGAATAATCTGCTAATTAATTCGATCATTATATTGATTCACCAAGATTCGTGATAAAGTGACACGCAAACTAATGCTTCGATATTTTGACAATATTCCCCAGTTAATTCTTATATACATGACAAGGTGTCCTGCAATCACCATGTATACGATGTGCTGATCAAACTTTTTTTATTATATACATACATTTATATTCTCGTTAATTGGCTCGATTACATAAATAATCGCGCACAAAGTTCCAAAGTTTAATTCCTGCCAACAACGACATTCGTTTCCCAGAGATAACGAGATATCTTTACATCGAAAGGATAAGATCGGCAGCAATGCGTTCGGACTTAATGCAAACTGGCCCATCCGTCTTCCCTCGGCCTATTATTCGAAAAAATTCGTTTCTAATCGCGTACACAAGCGGCATCTGCCCCACGTTTCCACCCTTGCGTCTTTCACCTACCGCCGCTACCCTGTACATTCACCCGAAGACAACTGCCTTCTTAGGGGCAGTTGTGGCGTCAGGTGGTACTCGTTAAAGTCGACCAAAAGTCGTTGGCAGTTAAGGGAACATGGGTTGACAGTTGATAGTGGTAACGACGATCTTGTGCTACCTTAATGGGAGACGAAATCATCATTAGAACCAATAATAGCATCATTTGTCAACAGTAGCGATATATGTGTATCACGATAGATAGTCTGATTGCCTCGAAACAAATTAATTTCAAGGACTTGGCAATTTTTCCGCTTCCGATTTTTCCTACTTATATTTTATAAATGATAATTTGTCGGATTCTGTGTTCTCTAAATTTTTTGAAATGGAATCTCACTCTAAAGAGTGAAAATCGAACCAATCTTGAAAAAGAGTGGCTCAATTTTTAATCTTTAAGTGAGATTTCAAGCTAAAAATTTAAAAAATTTTAATTGAGAGTTGTATTGTTAGGATTCGATCTCTATTTCGACATCATTCTCATCACATCTTTCGACAATCTTTTATCTTAGAATGTCAATATTGTAAATATGTTCGCACATTGATCGTAGATAACATCCGTCAGCATGGACTTGACGGAATCCCAAGTCAATCGTACTTGAGAGAGACGATGGTTTGTCGCGGACGCCATTATCCCAGCTGGACATCCGCATAATTTCCTACCGTCATTCCACGTCTAAGCCTACAACTCATTCCACTACGAGGAAGAGAGGGCACAGATCCACAAGTGCAAGTGGCTCGATCGAGAATTTCAATAGTTCCTCCGCGTCAGGAATGACGACGCGTTCGAGGTAGCGACAGAGTTGCAACGTAAGCGATTGTCACCATTAGTGCAAATAAAATATTGAGTAGCAACGTTAATGCAACGCAAATGGAACTATCTAATCATTTTATAATCTTCATGTCATCCTGATATCTGAGAAAAGTTATACACGTATAATTGGATAAGTAAACTGTATGAATATATCGAGGCAACTCTCAAGAGTACCAAAGTATTTTTCAAAATCGCTTATATCAGTGAAATTATTTTTGCAACAAGCAATTATATTCTTCATTATCTAATTATTAGCACATATATATTTATTGATCTATCTCGAATACATATCACATTCAGGGCACGCAACAGAATCGGACTTTCTCAGATGGCTTTCTCGCGATACTTGTACAAATGCAACGAGATTTCTATTTTCGATGCGCGTTCTCATGCTTTTTGCCACGGAAATCTCGATCGAAACGCGCACGTCGCGCGTTATTCCTCCGATGACGCTGCGAATCCATAACACGTCACGTTCCGCTCGTCTCGTAATCCGATTGAGATAACGTTCACCTTCTCGAAGAAGTCGTGCGATTGGTAGCTAGAAACACACCTATCATCTCCACCTCGCTGTGTAATTAGGTTTTCATTTTTAAGACTATTACTTGCGCAAAACGCAATGATGAATACTTATTCAATCATGGGATAAGACAGCTTCGACTGGCCATTCTGTCTTCTAATGTGGCACGTACAAGATATTTTGAGAATTTACGGTATTGCAAAATAAGCGGCCATTGAGGCAATCATTCGCCACGTAACATTCGTCATCTATATAACGATCGTGCCAACATTAACACTTTTTTTCTTTGTATACCTTCTTACACGCGCGCGGTTCGGCGACTGCCAAAGAGTCTAGCTTGTTATTATATATCATGCCGTTACGTCTTCTATGTAGTCCGGAATGTGGTTTGGGTATAACGATCCATCTTAAATACGCAATCGTTTTAATATATTGCTTGTCAATCTTTAGCATCCAGATCGCGATTTAATGTCGAGCAAGCGTCATTACATTTCTGTTTTACCTCATGCTTAATAAGAAATCTTGTAGAATGTACCAGCCTATGTATAAAAGATGCAGTGAGTACTTGTTACATCGAGTCGTGTTAACGCTCCTATTATAATATTATCAAATTGGCAAGTGAATGCGTGAAGATTAATTAACCAAAGTGTACCAAAGTGTACGAGTGACTTCCAAATGTATAACGTTATAGATCATGTGGGATAACATCGCCCTTATATTATTATTTTCATATCGTTTTACATTCAATATTATACACTTCGATGTAGGTAGTTTCCTCTCCTAATCAATCAGCTGTAATTGTTAGAATTACGGATAATTTATGGGCAGCGGATATGACACGATACATCGATCGATATTGAATCGATCGCGTCTGCTTCCTGATACCCATCTAATCTGCTGAAACCCGTTATAGATCCCGGACTGTCATCGAAGATGCGACGAACCCGGGGCGAGATATCGCGCGGAATGCAATCTGGATGATGATCACGAGACGGCGCGCGGTTGCCTGTCGCGGTTACTCGGCTCTTCTCCCGTATTGTTTATCAGCCAGCGAGAACGAACTGTCGGGTGGTTAATTGCGGAGCGGCCCTCGTCATCGTCGTCGTCGTCGTCGTCGCCGCAACGGTTATACAGTTAATCGGCGACGGCGGTTGCGCCGCGTGCGCTCTCACCGCATGTGGTGCGCAGCACGGAGCCACCGCACCACGTCTCGCAACTGCGTTGCGCTGCGTGCAGGACTGCCGTGTGCGCGCGTGGTACAGGTAGCTCTCTCGGATATCTATTTATAGGGTAGAGCCGGCCGGCGGTACGTACGCTCGAGGCTCGAGGTTCGAGAGTACGTACGAGAGCGCGTTTGCAAATACAATCGTGTGTCCGTATGCGCTACATCTGGCCCCGATTACGCGTCTATTCTGCTTGCGGGCGAGCCATCGTCGCGAGAGCGAGAGCTCGCGATAATGGCCTCCACCCGCTAGTTGAGAGTAGAGATCCTTAAGTAAGAAATTGGACACTGCACTTTTGGTCCGCCATATTTTTCAGGATTAAGATAGATTTTTCAGAATGAAAAGAGATAGAATGAGATGGATCATGCATTTATTTTATTCCACCTTAAATAGATTCTGAAAAACATAGAGAACTAAATGTATCCAATCTCTTTTGAGAATTTCTAGCATCGATCAAAAGTTAAAGTAACTTTCATCTCGGTTCAATTTACTCTTCATCTTTTTTCTAATTTTTAGAACTAGAAAAAAAAGATGAAGAGTTAATTGGACTAAGAATAAAATTAAACTACGATAGAAATGGACATAAACGTTGTTCAATCTCTTACTTGAGGATTTCTAGTCGAGATTTAACTCGCAACGCAAGGTCCTGCGTGCGGTGGAGCTATGAATTCAAGATTGCTACGCAGACGGAAAATGAATTCATTAAATGACCCAGCTTTCCCCGTTTTCACGGACCTTTGCAATAATGACACTTAATCTTTAATCGCGCGGTATCCGTCAGGCACAGATTCGCTGTATACCACAATATGCTATTATATTTGAATCACCGTGAAGCACGTACGGATTTCTTAGTCGAGTGAGTCTCGCGAATATTGCGTTGCGGACTTTTTGTTGCTCTATTTTATCTGTTTTTCGTCCATTGCACGAAAATGGCTGTAAGCAATAATCTGGAGGTCGCGTAGGCGATTATACCCGACGACTAATCGACAGGTGTCCTTTATGTATATTTTCGAACAACTTACACGGCTTTTTCGTTTAGACATATTTGTTAATGTCACGACGCACACATGAATCTTTATTGCACTCTGATTCGAGCCGTATACAATCTCTTTTTTTTTTTTCGCGTGAAAACTCGTTTTGTTATGAAAACAGTCGGCAACCGACCGGCCACCTGTGCGGTATGCAAATGTGTAACGACTAATTTCTAATTCACTACCGAATATAAACGGTTCGACCAAATGACGACATTGCCGTTAGTACCGGACGAATCAAATCGAACCTGCTGACACTTTCTGGATTTTCATATTAATAAAAGATAAATTTTCGTTCTATAAACCATGTATAAGCGTTACTGACTTATAAATATATTTAAAAAATTAAGGAAATACTCTCTATCTAATATGATGTTTTACATCTTAAAATTAATTATAGAAAATTTATTAATTGTGAAAAACAAATCAAACAAAACTTTATCATGAAGGAAATTACTGATGGTAAACAAGTTATCTATTATTAAACATAATTAGTTAAATACATGATATATATATTGAGAAAAAGATATTTAAAAATTTATCTGTGATATATAATGTTTATTTATGAAATATAATTTTATTCCTTGCAAATAAACCATTAATTATATTTTTTTTTTACAATTAATGAGATATCTTTCATAGAAATGTATATTTTGTCATGACAGTCAACTTATTTATAACCAATAAATATCGAAGAAAATGTCATATGTATTTTATTAATTTGTTTGAGAATATTTTGACTTTTTTTCAATGTATTCAATATCATAATAATAAATTGGTTTGAAGCAAGATATGTAGTGTTTAAAAGATAATTATATATTTTGTATTGAATATTGCAACTTTCATTACTATTTTCGCAATTATGCATGACCTTTTTTTCAATGTTTATTGATCACGCGGAGGAATAGTGTACACAACAGACATGTACATGTATAATCATTTATCACGCGATAGGTAAGTGCAGTCATTTAACTTTTAGCGAGACACTTCTATTCTTTTGTTATTTTTTTGTATGGCTCTTGTTAGAAACCGTTAACGGGAGACGATTATGTCGATATCTTTGTAGCGCATGTTTGATGATTTCGTTCTTGCTTCAGATCGTGACAGGGATGCGTAGTCGGAGAATCCATTTATTCACGTCATATATTTTAGACGCCATTTAACCACTTACACTTCTGTAGTTAATAACCCTAAATCAACAGGCGATTCGCTACAACAGGTTGTTAAATATTTATAAACATAACTGCATTGGATCAAATACCAGTTACATTTGTTTCGAAACATAGTATTAATACGGTACATTGAGAAATTGATTTACAACAATCAGAAACGTTATTTCTCGACGAAAAATTATGAATGCTTGAGATCGTACTAAGCTTCTTCTACTACAGATTCCGCTAAAATTTATTTGTCCATAATTTAATTCGGGATACACCTGTTGACGAGTAATGTCGATCGTTCGTTCGTCGAGTGTTCCTTCTTTTCTTCTTCGACTTGTATAAGTACCTGTAAACCTGTTTTCGCGTATCTCCTTCTACGACTTCACATATCAGTCGAATGTAGTCATCTTTATTAATCAAAGAGTTGGATACGAGAGAGTGTACACTTTCTTGCCGTTACGCTTGATCTGTACACGCACTTACGCTGCGCGATTAATTCCAATCAGGGACGAAATAATTACTGTCATACTGTTTATTGAATTATCGAGAACGACTACGCTTTTGCACTGAACTGTAAATAACCTCTTAACGCGCCGACCATCGTTTTCTTCGCCTTTTGTGCCGCCAAATCATGATTTACGGCCTGTAAATCTATCAAAAGCATTCCAGAGCGGTCGTTTGGTTTGTCAATGATCTTTCGCTCCCGTTTACTAAGAGAGCAAAAGTTTACGATCTTTCGCGCAGTAACTTTGCAGTAAGAAATATTTCTCTTAAATAAAATAGATTCTCTTCTTTTAGATTTATAAGTCGCCTTCGTAAATTTGTTTAAATTCCGACGTATGTAACACGATAAATTCTGGTCATCACTATATAAAAGTGATTTATGTCCGTTTCCATTAATACATTTTAATTTCGTTATAAAAATTAGAAAAAGATCAAGAATAAGTTGAACTGAGATTAAAGTTAATCTACATTGGTAGAAGCAGATATTAATGTATTATCGCATTAATAATCGCATTGGAGAAATTTGTAAAATTTATGCACAACCGTTGTCGAAGAAACATAAAGAAATGCTCGTCTTATAATATTTTAATAAGAATTTAATCAGATATGTTTCATTGAATGAAAATAAATTAAAGCAGGTGTTTTCATTATGATTATATAGCGACTCAATCGAGCGATTCGTATTCTACGCGTCGTATTTTTTCCAATTAATTCTTCCAAAGATGATTATTTTTTTGCGAATCGTTCGTGAAGATTATCAAGAAAAGAAGTGATACAACGCTAATCATTTTATCGTTCGTTACTTTCAAAAACCATTCAGTCAAAAAATCATTCAGTTATTGTATATTTATCGCCATGTTCGAGAATATTTGTGCCATTCGCAAATATTTATCAACTAGTTTTTAATCGTTAAACACGTTTCGTTACGTTAAAGCACAGTGGCTGAAACCGCTATGTATTAGAGAAAAATAATGACAGATCGATCCTCATAAATCATTTGATAGAGCCGTTTTAATAGTTATGTGTTAACATACATTTACATGATTTCGTAATAGAAAAAGAGAGATACTTAACATATTATGAAAAGTTGTTACGATCTTAAAGAGTCATTTTACATTTCATTCAAATATTTTTTAACGTTTCCGCATGTGGAAAAACTTGTCGCTTAATAAAGATAGTTAATCGATGTATAAATGCAATCGACAGTTAATCAACGTGTAAATGCAGCAAAAATATAAAAAAAAAATCTTTAAATTAGTTGCAGAAATTATAAATGCGATAGGATTGCATATGGCATGAAATATCAAAATATACAATTCTCCGAATGAGTTTTTTCCATAAAACTAAAAAATAGATCTGAAATACTTTTTCTCATTTTACATATTACTCGATGGAGCTGCGTATAATTAATACCCTCCTTTATTCCACTCTGTGTGTGTCGACTCGCGGTACGGCAGCATGCGATGCATCATGCGGTGCAACGAGGAATGCTCGCACGTCAAATGTGATATATTCGCAGTGCTCCGATTTAAAACTATTTACGACGTCGAAGTAACGTACTCTCGAGCGCCCCTTGTTGCGCACGAAACACTTGACGATTTTTCGCGACGAGGTAGTTGGTCGCTATCTCGTAGTTTATAAATGTAACGTCAATCATCCCGTGTGATTTAAAAAGTCGCCGATATATATTACACATAGCGAAGGAACGGTGGGTCACGAAGAATATAAAAGAGTAAAAATTTCCATCGAAATTTTCTCATAAGAGATACCGCGCATTCTAGCCCTTATCAGGCATAAAATGCGGCCTCATCAGGGCAGCAAGTATTGAATCCATTCATTTTTTTATCTATTTAAAATAATTAAAAAAAAATCTCTAAAAATTTATGATATACATACTTTCAACTTTCTAGAACAAAACTTCATTTTGAAAATAATAAAACGTACTATATAATTCGATTCGTCGAATTTGCGAGAAATTGTGATTCAAATAGCTCCACATTACGTTGATTAATGACTTATTGTATAATAAAATAATTAATGACGCGTAAAAACTATTTAATGCGCGATACACAAAGAGAATCATAAAAGGATAACTTTATATACAGCTGTAAGTAGAGTTGACAGTGCGCGTTTGTTTCCTCGAGCTCGTGTGAGTTTTGAGTTTGCGAATCCTCTTTGGACAGGCTCAAAAAGACGGCGTATAACGCCTCGACGTCGCTTGATGCATACCGAGAAAGTGTTACGGCGCCTTGTATAAGCGACCTTGGTACGATGTAGACGCACGTCGGGACGTCTCGCAAATTGCCGGAAATTTCCGTGGGAAACTATTCCGCCGTCCGTTCGGCGGCGCGTACATTGTATCTGCGATAGTGTTGGCGGGTGTAATAGTACGCGTAATAAGCGAGAGTCAGCGATCAACCGGTGAGTTGACGACGGCTGTATATCCTATACACAATCCTGCACTTAAGCCAGGGCTTTGCCAATCGCGTTTGCGTTTTCGATCGCGGACAACCGGATTGCGTATACGATGGAAAATGACTTTGCCTCATAGATCTCTAGGATTATTATGTATACACGTATGTTGTAAATCTTTTCATAAAATGATTCACAAATTGGAAGGTAATAATACTTTAGAGCAAACGTTTGAAAACGTATAATATATAATTGTTACTGAAAAACGAAAGGTCTTTGAGATGAACTCCCTACGACTATCTACTCTATATAAATACTCTTGCATTCAAGTACGTAGCGACAAAAAGGATATAATTATAGTCGGTTGCGAGAAGAAATAATTCAAATTCCACGTTGCCTGTCCTCGTCTAAAACTCGACCATTCGTAGCAGGTGTATAGGGGACGTCCCCGTGCATTTTTGCCACCCCCATGAAATAACCGGATATTTCCCGTGTCGGGACGTGCGTCACCATAGAAAACGAACGGCCACGTACAAATTAGCGTCGAGTAATGGTAGGGCGTGCAACAAGTGCGACATTGTGGGGTATCAGGTGCATGCATTGGAAATACGGGCATGTACGTTAAACGTGGCCGTTGGAGAAAGATCGGCCTAGCACGTGACCGAGGCTCTGCCAGATGGGCTCTAGGAATGACACCTCGTTTCTTTTTTTCGTCCAACGCACGGGAAGGCATCCCGTCACGGTGCATTGCGTGCGCGAAATTGCAGGACTTTTGCGGTACCCGGAATATTTCAGGCGACGTCTCGGCGAGCTCCTTCTAACGATAGCTATTCATTTACCGGAGAACATTACCTACTCGCAGCTATAAGAAAGGGTTAAACAATTTCGCACCGTTTTTTTTTTTAAATCTCACCGCTAATCACAGCCGATTATAGTTTAACCAGCGAGATATCCTCGGAAACGAAGCACGCGTTTCTCAGCATACGCGTTAACAAGCCACGCAATTAAGCCGGTCCGCAAATTACTCAGTGCACGCTCCAATTCGGCCGGCCGAATATGGCAAGACGAAGAGAGAACCGGAAGTATCAAGATGCAAAAATGCAAAAACGGCGAACCGACTCGGAACGGAGAGCGGACCGTTGTGTCGGCCACGTAGACTGTTTTCTTTCTTTTTTTTTTTCTCTCTAAATGTCGACAATCTTTCACGGAAAAAAATAGATTGCTTTATCAAAGCTGTAACTCGAGTTCAACATTTATAATTAAGAAAAATTTAATGATTCAACAAAAAAATTATGTCTGTATGTAATTATTAGTATGATAGTTTAGTTAATTCTTTGCTATAATGAAAATTATTAATGTAATAAGTTTTCTTCATTACAAAATTGTGCGCCATCTTAATTAACATGTGTTTTTTTTTTAATTTTGATTCACATATTAGAATGATTTTTATAAAAACTTATCTTTGCTATATTAACAGATTTACTATATTATATGAATTATTACATGAATATTATAATTGCTAATTTTGTTCAGCTGTATAATTTTGCTACTTTATATTATAAAATATAGAAAACTGGTTGTCCGTATATTACAGCTATAGATTTGCTGAATCAGTAAAGTTTTTAGTTAGTTTGACAAATTTTTTTCATGTTTTTTTTTTTTTTTCAACGAGTCAGATTATTGTAGATGAAAGTCATTCGAAAGGTATCGGTGGTCATTCCTGACTACATGTTGCCGGTATCAGGTGGAGGGCATACGTGAAGTGGTCTTCGTGAAGGCACGTGAATGAGGTCTACTCAGTCGATCGGTCGAGCCGTCGATCGGGTATCGCGAGAGCGCGGCATGCAAGGAGGCGGGTCGAGATTTATCTAGCAAATAACCTCCTGTTGCTCGCGCGCGTACCATGTGTGGCAAAAGTTTCCAGCCGTCTTAACGGCGATCCTACGCGCCGAGAATAACCGATCGATTACTCTCGTCATCGTATCGGGGGCAGCAACGATTCGTGAATAGGTACGTACGATGGCATCGATCGCACACGAAGAATACGACGTTAGCATCCTCGTGATTTGCGATTCCTAGGTACGCTGATCAGCGTCCGTTCCGCAATTCAATCATCATGCAGGTTAATCCTACAGACAATATGTCATTCGTAAAATATATAAGTCAATAATAATGACGGTCCAATTATTAGATATGATATATTAGATGCCATTTGTCGAGGAAGTGACTTCTCGTTTACCGAGAGTTACGAGCATGAACACTTCCCTACTATCAATCACACCGCGATTTATTTCACGTTCGTTACACATTACCGTTAGCGGTAGAAATAATCAGGAGATATGGCAAGGATTGGCATAACGACAGTGAGGTGTGACGTTTGTGGGAAGAGTGGCGACGGTGAAGTCGGTGAAAACGGGTCGAGAACGTGGTAATTACCATTGTCGATTGATCTCGCTTTTCTATCTAACTCTGGCGTTCCAAGGATATGCGAATATATTCGTTAATCGAGGAATGTATGTCCGAGGGGAGAACAACGATGATGTGCATCACAAAAAATTCTCACGACGTGTTAAAGTGAATTAATTAAAAAGTGTACGTCACGATAGTATACTCAATTAATAGAGCGTACTCTTTTTAATACATGGTATACCAACCACGAGGTTCTATGGAATGACTCGTGAAAATCGCACTTAGATGAAAAGCGTGCGTGATTCGATCTCCTTACGGGCGGGGATGTGTCAGTAAAAAAAAGAAGAAACTCGACGACGTGTGAGTTTGATGAAGAAAGAGAGTTAGTCTTTTATTATATTACGTTACATTAATTAAGTTCCTTTGTCTATATGACGCAAGACCTCTTTCGCAGTGCATATAGAAGATACCGCGATTATCTCTAACGCGACGAGAAGTGGAATATTAATTTTTCCCGTAATGTTCGATGGCATCGTGTGATTTTTCTTGGCGGAAATTGCGCTATTTACAATATTTTCATCACACGAATGATAAAGGATGTCTTCGATCGTTATCGGGTTTTATTGTGTTATGTTATCGCACGCACATTATATATCAGTCGCGGATTTTCTTGCGCTTTTAACAAGAGTTTGCAGTTGAATGCAAGTTTAACACTTGTGGCACGCACCATTGCACCAAATGGTCGGTTGTAGCCGCGCGCCGCTTGTTTAACAATCATTATTTGCGAGCCCGTAAGTATCCACCGATATCACGCGCAGATCAGATCGAATCTGTTTTACAGGCGGCTTTACGACTCACCCGCATTGTATTTGCAAACGACAACCGCGATTTCGAGAGATCGATTCGCATAATCCACCTCGCCCTGGCCGTCGGCTACCACCGTTAATCGTGTATTTTCCTCTTTCTGCGATCCGTAACGTCGTTCTTCTTCTTCTTGCAGCGAATATTATCTGTATTTTGAGATTTTGTATCTTGACACGAAGATAAAAATTGAGGGAAGACGAGATGAAACTCGAGTAAAGTATATCTTGTATTCGTATTGGAAGTGATCCATTCACGTTTTTGTTAAAATTTTATGTCGAATCTTTTACATATTTAAATGTTAATTTAACATAATGCGATTATACTAATTAAAGAATTTTAAATTGATATTCAAAACATTGCTTATTGCTAAAATGACATAATTTATGAATAAATAAATAACATACAAATAATGTGTTTTGAAATGTAAATTCTAGTGAATAAAGTATGTATATATTAATTTAACATACTATAAAAATGTTAATTATACTGAAAAAATATATGCTTCCACAGTTTGCTTACAAATTGTGTCTCAGTATTATCTTTTGTATACAACTTTTTTACATAATATCTATATTTCCAATATATTATTTATCTTGTGTTAAATTGACAAAAATTTGAATTGTCGGACTGTTTGGGATACGTGAATATGTTAAATTTAATACAAATTTTCCAACAGTACAATACGAAAAAGTGAAGTTGGAAATATACACGCTGTCTCACGATACTAACAGCAAAAAATATACAACGATAATGACGTAAGTCTGACTTTTTATGCAAAGTTCGCGATGCGAGATACTTTTTTCTAGTTGGTTCGCCAGCCAGTCGCATTATAACTTGAATCTCTTTGCGACACCAATTAAGAAAGGAAGTACAGAGCGTCCGGCAGTAATTCACGGATATTACGGCGCGAAGCTCAACCGCGCTCACTTGCATGGACGTTGGTGCATACGAGCTCTTTGTGTTCCTAACACGGTGTATATATCGTTCGCGAGACCTTATAAACGTCGCACTCACTTCGCGAGTGACTTTATGTTCACTGCTATCCTGCCCGCCGTTGTCTCACCGATTGTCCTTATCCTTACCGTGCGTGATAAAACAACTCACTGCCGAGCGACGATTCATTGTATACGGTGCGAATGGCATACATGGGGCATTATTCAGGAATTTCTTGCAGATAGGCGTGTAAATACGCGCGGTCTTTCTTATGAAATCTATAAAATCTGCGAAATCTAATCGAGAGAGAAAGAAGCCAAGATATTCCAATTTTAGCGATTATTAGATTTTTACCGGGTCACTTTCGAATATAATTATTACATTAAAAAATGTGTGCTTCGATTTGTAATTAAATCAGGAAAATCAGTTTTATCAGTTGAAATTCAAGCAGTCGATTTATGAACAACGGAACAAATAGTCTCGTTTCAACCGTGAAATAAAACACAATTATAACGCACTATTATACATGAGACATGTTTGTCTTATAGAGATCACATTTTTTTGTCGCATACTCTTGACACTAAATATATCCGTCTGTGATATTGAGCTTTAGTTATCTATCCGCAAGATTGTACACTCGGTATGAAATATGTGATAAAACTATTGACTAAGTTGTATCGTACTTTGCATTAAATGCGCGGCGAAAGAATGCAGGTCAATGTCGCTGCAATACCGCAGATTTCGCTGTACAGCAATAGTCAATTGTAAAGAGACCGATATATACCCTACAATTTGTAAAACATGCAAGGTTGCCTGCTTAGCATCGCAAATCAATTTGTCATTGGTGAAGGAGGGTGACGTTTATCTGCGCCCTTCACGCGTTATCGTAATTTTATTCCGTTTATCATATTCACCGCTACGACAAATCACGCGCTTCGAGGAAGCTTTACGAATACGGCTCTTAATTTTCCCTCAATTACGCCATGGGCGGATGCCGAGTGAATCCGTCCGACAGGAAAAAGAGGAATTCGACATTCGTTGAGAGCATCCGGCCTGACGGAGGGAACTCGCGGCGTAATTCGTGAGAGTGAAATGGTAAAAGGTATACGCCGGGAACGAGGCAGAGGCGAATTTAATGGCGGTGAATTTTGGGACCCCGAGAGAATCAAAGACTCGTTTCGTCGTTAAGCCCCGGCTAACAATGAGCGCTCGTGTCGGCCCGATAAAAACCTTGTCGACTTCCTGCGTGTGTGCGCCACCCGCCTCTCTCCAAGGTTGTTGCCTCATTACGTGTCGGACAGATACTGGCCGACTCCGCGCGCGGTGGAACTTATACCGCGATATCTCTCTCAACTAATCAACCCGTCAAGGCTCTTCACGAAAGCGTGTGGAACATCTAGAAGCGCTCGCACCGATCGCGTGACCTTTGAGATAGAGACAAATGGCATGGTTGCGTAAAATCTGGTGCGATAAATGAAGTGAACAATATGAATGTTGATATTAGTTTTACAGCACGCTCTTAAAGCAGGACTTAAAAAACGAATGATTTTTTTATACAATAATTGATTTAATCTTTCCAGAACTTGTAATGTACATCAATTTGAAGACATTATCTATGAAATTATTTCATTCTATCGACATCATTTGAGTATATAATAATGTATATGTTAGAAAAATAGTCAAAATTTTGAAAAAAATTTTTAATATGAATTATTTATTGAAGTGTCCTTGAATTGAATTTAAACATTTTTTTACTTTTCATCATCATTAGGGTCTCAATTTGACTCCAAAAACATTTTGAGTCTATATTTTTAATTCTCTAATTAGTGTTTCTAGTATAATAATATCAATCTTTTCTATCATAATTTCACACTTCTTTTCTTCTCTTTTATTTCTCAAAATAAATATGTACTTTTTTTAGAATCAACTAATGCACTATTTTTTTTGTAAATGTAGCCATAAATACAGCCATAAATTTTTACCTTCAAAAAATCAAAATTGAAAAAATTATGATTTTTTTTATTATACTAAAAAAAATCATAATTTTTTAATTTTCAATTTTTCAAAAAAAACTTATACTTTATTTTATATATGTTTTTATATATATGTTTTTATATGTTTTTTTTATATACGTTAAAATTATATATATAAATTATATATTAAAATTATATTATACGTTAAAATTAAAATCTTTATAAAACCGCGGTATTTCTATGTAAGATTAAAGTATGTTCATTAATTTTTTTTCAAAGAATGAAAACTGTGAATACGGCAATCAGTTAAATGTATTTTGGGATCATTTTGACCCCGGTGTAACCATTACGGAACTTAACCACGAAGGGTTAACATGGTTCCAATTAAAATTAAGACTGAAGGGGTTAATAAAACATCATCCAAAAATAATGATACGCTGCGTAAATTATGATCGATTATAAGTAGTGCTGACTTGTAGTCAGCAAATTTATAATATTTATTAATGATACCATCACTTCCTCTATTTACCGTTTAGCGTTACACATTTTATAGTTTTACAAAAGCAGACGCAGAATGCGTAAACTGCGATGATCATCGTTCTTGCATAACGTAGGAAGACGCGTTAACTGCCAGCACCGTTAACACGTAACGTCATAATATGATACACCGCGATTACACGGAAAAACGCCTCGATCGATGCGTTCAGGGTATTGTTTTGACTCAGCACTTGGGGCGTCCCGCGAGATCTCGACTATCGATCCGGCGAGACTGGGACTTCTTCCTGGTACCCGCTGAGTGGATGTCGACCGCCTTCGGCGACGGATCTCGAGGATTCACGTACGTTCACGTGTACTGCGCACGTACGTGAACCGGTGGCGTGGTCGATCTGCGCGACTCGGAGCGTAACGCACGTGTGTGTACCAATCTACGTGCATCTGCATCGCTGCACGTGCGCGTCTACGCGACGGCGCGTAAGTCCATACACGTACGTATTGCACGAGTCGTGTATCGTATTTGTATGTACGGTAAAGCGGGATTGTCGGGTGGAGGCCGCCCTCGCAATATAGAAGCGCTTATTTCGCTTACGATGTAAGCTCCGGGCTGTTGGGTGTAACGTAGAATTGCACTCAAAGGTATGGTGCGTGCGCGGCTTGGCACCAAGAGTTGGTTAAAACTTCGGGAAATAATCGATCTGATCGATAAAATCCAATAGATCTTAAATTTTAAATCGTCACCTGTCAGAGGTTTTTATGTTCTTCTTTTCTACCTAACTGTGTCTTTTGCTCGTGTTATGAAAAACGTAGCAGCCTTTCAAAAAAGATTGTTATAACTACAAGTTATAAAATAGTGAAAGGACCGGCGAAAGCAATAAGATCGACCTTTTTTTTCTGGCCGCGTGACGAATTCGCGCCACGCGTATAACGTGCTGGAACTGTTACCTCGGCTGCGACACTTCACGGATACCGAAAGCCTCCGTTCAAAGGCGGACATCCCGCCTTCTTTCTTGCAACTCGCTGTCGACCTCGTCGCGACTAACTGATGGTTTTGCTACCGTGTTTATGACGAGAAAAGAAGAATCTCCGATGTACCAATCGACGCAATTGATCTCGGTGTCCTCACTTTTCCGCAGAATGATCACTTCTTCGAAAATAATCGCTAACGAAAGAATGCACTGCCGTCAATCTTTTCGTTAAAATGAGCCCAAGTACAATGAATCGTTGTCGATCTTTTCTAAACTTATTGAAGAATTTAGGTCGGACATATCGAACAAAAAAAGGTAGAAATAGCAAAGTGACGAATCTGTTTCTAATCATGTATGATAGAAATTCTTTGCAATGCGATGGCAATGATGTCAGTAATTATTATTTAAAAACCCATTATTATAGAATACAGAAAATTTTATTGCTTTTATTATTATTATATATTTACAACATATTATTTATAATATATTATTTATTTTTACGTACATTCTCTCTTTAGATGAAAAATATGAAAGAAAAGAAATTAAATTTGAACAGTAGTTATGATGTTAGGTATCGTAAAATAAGATGCATATTGCATCGATAAGGATAACTTCGTCACGGATTCAAATGCCTCCTATTCGCGAAAATAGCCGACCACGACCGATAAATCACGAAATAACAGAAATGATCGACAACACCCGAGGCCGGGCGTTCTTCCTGGAGACCCGGGCAACGCGATCATAGACCACATATCGGCGCACGGCGAGCAAAGTCGGTCATCATCCACGAATCCAGTTACTCCGCGGCGCTCCGACCGGCAATCGATTCGTCTCCGTCGGGCATAACCGATCCGCCAAGTATCGGGCTTTCCTGCATTTAGGCGCGTCAGCGTTTCACCTGTACACACCTGTACGTTCTGCATCGTGTACGAACGAATGAACGAATGAACAAACAGGTATAACACCGCTTCCACTCGATATACCTGGATATACCCGTCCCCATTTATGAATGAGACGTTTTACGGCTTCCAGATTAGTTACGATCTTTCTTTCTTTCTCTTTCTTTTTCTGTCATCCTCGCTTCTGATCGTTTCTCTCTTCTCAATCGGTTGTTGATCGTGATCCATAAAGCCTTACGACAGGTTGTTCCAGCTTTCGACCGAGATACGCGAGATGTACTCTCCCTCTCCCACACTGAATTTTATTTTATTTTATCTTCTCGCTTTTCTTCCATGGCGGACCGTTTTCTCTTACTTTCGTCCCGCTATTATACGATATCGTGCCCTCGTTGATAGAAGAACCAGGGATACAGATGAATAGATCGATATTAGTTTCGTAGGCGATTGAAGGAGCCAAGGGGGTCCAGCGATAAAAGGGAGAAGAGCGAGAAAGCCGATTATGGCAGAGGTGGATGCGCAACAAAAAGCGAGCGATGCCTGCGGTGGACGAGTTTCCCATGAAAGGGGGGGCGGAGGACGCGGGGACAGGATGTGCCAGGACCAATCAATTGTACACGCCGGTATCCTTCTTTTCTCTCCTGCTCCTCCGCCCCGCTATTTTTCTTTCTCATCTACCTTCGTATTCTTTTCCTTTATCACTGTTTTCCTACTGATCGCTTTTCTGCAATCGATTGTCCCAACATCGAACTTAACCTTAAACCATGTCTTTCCCAAAGAAATAAGAAATCTCATGCTTGTAACATGATCTTTATTTTACACCTTTAATTATCTTTGACTCCTCTTCGTTCGAACTCTGTAATATTATTGTCTTGCTTTTTGTAACAGACATATAATATAACTGTATCTATTACGGTACCTGTTCCTAATTAATGTATCTTTGTATTTAAGTAAGTCATAACGAAAACTAACATAAATAAATAAGAAAAAGTTTTTTTTTTATTTATTTAAATTAAATTAAATTTAAATTAAATTATTACGATATTAAAGATAATATACAATTTTTAAATTATTAAAGTAAACATTTTTTTGAATGCATATCACAATTTAGAGGAATTTATGTGAGTCCAGTAAGATTTATAAGCTTGTCGCTATTAATGTGCTTTGTATTGGAGCTGAGAACATTGTGAGAATAAGTGTGTACATTGAGAGAAATTGTAAATATAATTAAAATAATGAAAATAATTATTTTTGCAATATTAATTTAAATAATTAACTTACATCTGTCTTAGTAATTATATATTAAAATGAATCAAATGCAGACAATGCAGCAACATATTAATACAGACATTAATACATTAATCATCGCCCCTTGGAAGGGCACTAATAGAGGCAAAAACATTGTTTTTATTTTTATTAAAAACGTTATAAAACATTTTTTTAGATTAAAAATATTATAAGAAAAATGAATAGTTAAAAACTGATATTGGTTTCAATAGACAAAATTTAAATTACACAATATTTAACAATTAATTCAATAATGAGCAAGTTGGCTTAAAGACACACTAATAGGGATAATAGTTACCCTACTTCTAATTGCAAAAATACGTCAACTACTTTAAACAAACGGAACGAGAGACGATCTCGGTTTCGCGTAGGCATTGTTTTTTACGATTTTCGAGATGCAGAGACCCTGGTCCCGGTTATCGCGGTCATCATGCTTTATATTCCGCGCGCGCGCCGCTACTCTGCCGTCTAGTTTCCCGGTCGAAGATCGTGAAAGTGTAAGAAACTGCGCGGCGGCTATATCAACGGCAATCGGGAAAAATGCAAGGTGGCACGCGGCCTGGACCTTCACTGACTGCAATGCGAGCAACGGAAAGCTTTGGGTGGGCGGACTGACAACCAGAGAAGGCGACTGAACCGGTAACCCGGACTGGACTGACGACCTATAATGAGGCCTGCTTAGAATCGTCGTGATCTCTCAGGCGCCACGCGAAGCCACAAATGTCGGAAGACCTTCTGGTAACCAGCGATTCTCGTCACGCACGTATGTGCTTACAAAGTTAAACGTGATCGACCCCCTAGATAGATTAAAATAGAACCACGGAAGAGAAGCGGAAAGGTCATAGGAAATGGAAATAAGATTTAGAAAGAATAAATAATAAAGAGAGTATTAAAATCAAATGCAATTTTTTCGCGTGGCAGTTTTATTCAAAATTCATTACAATCAGAAAACTGTAGCTCATAATTACAACATATTATTAATACGCCGTTACAACAACATCCCTATAATGAAATTATAATATTACAAATGTCAAATGTGTCAAAATAAATAAATAATTTATAATCTAATAGAATTTAGCATTTTTAATAACTTTTCATGGTTTGGTTTATGTGTTAATGAAAGGAATGTAAGAAATTCTTTTTTAATAACTAATAGAAAGAAAGAGAAAGAGAGAGAGAGAAATTAAACGTAAGAATTAAGTGTATTTTATATGACTTTGCTGTGTATAGCTTAGTATGTTGTCGCCTCAAGTCTTTCGAATGATAAGTCCAAATGGCAGGAAACGATTGCGCGAATCAAATGGATAGATCTTATCCTCGAGCAGGATTTTGTAACACCCTCGACTTCACGCGATCTATCGATATGAATGCAAATGGAATATAAAATAATATTAGAAACCAAACTCGTATACTTAAGGCCATCACATGTAAAAAGGTTTTAGTCGTAATTGTAAGATCATAAGCATATCTATACCAATTATATAGTCGGGTATTCTAAAACGTAAGATCGCATTATGATTGGTCAATTTGCTTACAACTTAAATTTTTACTTATTTTTTTTACGATGTGATGGCCTTTACGAAAATCTTTGAACAACCAACAGCCTTCTATCATTGAAAGAAAGGATTGACTGCTGCATCAAATTAGATGATAAAATATGCATTTTTAATTAGTTGCAACAACCACCTTTTTGGTTGCTGCAGCCAATTGTTGATTGTATTAGCCTATCCGCAATGTATAGGATTTTGATTGACAAAAATTCGCTGCAGCAACCAATCTTTTCTTTCAGTATAGACAATGTAATTTTTTTAAAAGATTATTTTAGAATAAGTTTTTTTTTTTTAACGAAGCATTAATATTTTTTACTCTCTCTTGATCTTTATACAACATCGTGACTCATTAGTTACTACTTTAGTATCGTTACGCGTGACAATTGTCCCGAATGATCGCCCGCGGTGATTTACGCTCGTCGAACCGCTTTCGCGCATTCGGCACGCAGTCGCATTCCGCTGCAGGTGCGCGTGCATTCATCCAGGACATCCGACATGGACGAGGATGTACGATCGTTCGATGACAGGCACCGTCGAAGGAAAGAAGGAAGAAACTTGGTCCCGGTCGGGGACGGATCTCCTCGAAAAGAGATCCGCGCGCGCGGATGTTACAGTTAGGCAGTGTGTATAATTCAACCGATTATATACCTGATCGCGGATGATCACGGTATTGTCGTGACGATCCAGAGAGAGCAGTCGCACAATGAATTTATCGATTATACGACTTGGCTCTCGTACCAGTTTACCGTTAACACGCGTGGAGAAGTCTCGATAAAAATCGAGCACGCCTTCGACATCTACATGACCGAGACGAAAGATATTTTCTTACGATGGGAGTTGTTTTCGCATTCTGAATTGAGCGTCACTTCGACAAAACTTTCAGCAAAAATAAGTATACAAGTGAATAAAAAAGTATCAGCTCATAAAAGTGATTAATACAAAATTACGGAAATGTAAATTAAAACAGATGAGATTAAAATTAATAATAGCAACAGTAATAACAAGAATGAAATCGTTAATAATGTCTTTATTTCGCAATTGTCTGTTGCTTACGTATTAGCTTGAGAAAACATCGACAATGCAAGATTGAGATCGAAGCGCACTGACGCAAGATGCACTTTCCGCACGCATCGATCGGGATTACTCAGCACCGTGCGGAATTTCTCGGCAGTCTCTCTGGCCGGCTTTTCTATATTCACGCACGATCGTCACATCAACTTGGCGCGCTCTGGCTCGAATCGAGTACCCCGCGAATCTTGCGTTGCCGTCGCACTGCTCCGCGGAATAAGATGACTAAAAAGTGACCGGCCGCGGCGGCGTGGTGATCATATCAGTCTCGTCGGTGCGCTTAATTCTAACTTCCCCTTTTACCTCCTTCTCGTAAACGTGGTCGCGGCCACTTCTCCAATCACCTACGCTTCTTACACACACACACACACACACACACACACACACACACACACACACACACACACATATACACACAGTTGCCTTTCCCCTGCCCTCGTCCTACAGGCAGCTCGGTTAAGAATCGAGCTGAGCAAGCGAGGCGACCGAGCCAGCCATTACGCGGCTAAATGGCTGATTCGATAGACGATTGACTTTGTAATTATCAAATGGCGACCGATTAAGGGCCAGTCGTTAATTGATGGCCGTGCGTAACACACGCCGCGCGATACCAACACCTTTTTGCTGTGCTCGGCCATTAACGCTTCTAATGATCGGGAATTACGCGGATCGATGGTATCGTCCTGTTGCGAATTGCAGGAAAGTGAACGCGATATTGCCTCGGATCGGCGGCAATTTCATCGCCGATTTATTTCTCACTTTGACGCCGTTTATATTCCCATACAGCAGAAATTTGAAACAAGACTGTTGCAATGTTACTGCAATATGAATAAAGAAATTCTTTATTATTAATTTCAGAAGTTTTATGATACAAGATCGTGAGCATGCAAGATGATTTAAACGTTATTAGAACGTAGCATCATGTTTACTCCAATTTGAATAATATTATAATTACATGGTCCATAATCTATCGATTCACAAATTTTCACTCACCAATATTAATTGGTTTGGCTGAAACTAATAAAAAGCATTCGATTCTTTCGGATTTTTTCGATACACATGTACACTTGGCGAAAGTATCTCACAGAATAGAGATATTTCGAGACTGAAGAAATCAGCAAGATGGAGGAGCGGATAATCGCGGCAACCGGTATTTATAGGGAATGTAGATGTAATCGTCGGTCCCGGGACTCGGGAGAACCGAGATTGGAAGGACGGGAGGAGGACGCGCCGTTACCAGATGCGGCGGCTGATCGTTGCACCGATGGCGGTGGGATGCACCTTGGTGCCTGTTACCTGCTACCTTGTGCTGCATGACGCCGGACGGGCCGAAGGGAGCAAGTTGGGATTAGTCCGATGGTGGCACGTGCCACACGGCCACAGGTGGCTCTTTAAAACTCACTTACTCCGCCTTCTTCGTGGTCGGCGCGGCGTTTCGTCGGCGGAAAACCGGAATCGAAAGCTCGAACCCTCGCGAAGGGACGATTAGTTAAAGTATCGAGACTTATCCTAAAACGCTACCACAAGCGTGTACCTCGTGCGTCTTTTTGAACGCAGATCGTGTTATGCAAAAATTTGAAATAATACGAGCCAAGTGTATCATTATCCGCAGTTTCGCATAATCGCAGGCGATAATTTACAACCCTCCTTATTATTTTGTTTTCTGCGCTTATTACGCTTCTCATCGCTTCGCGTTCCGCTGCTGTTGACAGGTGCAACATGTTGTATCGAATTAAATAGACTATGCGAGATAAGTGTTGGCGCAAATAAAAAAAAAACCAGGACTATTCCAGCTTAGAAGTATTCCAGCTCAGTGCAGTTCACCTTCTCCTTCCGGCGAACAGCAGCGAGCTTTATAAATTAGGATCGAACGGCCAAGTACTGTTAACCGTTCCAGGATGCCGGAGTCCTGTGGTGTCAGTGTTTCTAGATACGTTCTTTCTCTCTCCTTGCTGCCAGGAACAGGGAAACCGCACGCTCGATAGATCGTTCACGGTCTGAATTCAAGGTTGGACACGCGGCTAATTGTAATAAATATCTCGCGCGCGCGCACGCGGCTCGCGAGGCTTAACTGTATGAGAAATAACGTGTCGGATATATATCGGTGCCCGTTTTCTTCTTTCGAAAGCGACTTGTATCCCGCCCCTGACTCGCGGTCGTATATATTCCGCGGGACAGCCGTGTGCAACAAGCAACAAGCTACTACTTTATTGCAGGTGACTCCGCTGATACTCGCCTGCCCATCTCAACCTCTCTCGTTCTTCCCTTTGCAACGGAAAACCGGAATTGGAAGCGCGATTCCTGCATGGTGAGCCAATCAAGCGGCCCTCCCGGACTTCTCATCGAGCTCCTAGAAACAGGGATCCCGTGCTCTCCCGCGAGGAGCAATATTGCCGCACGTATCTCGCAGTCCGTCTTACCGTTACGCGGTCATACTATTCAAAGGCGAACCTATCGGCGGAGTCTATCGTGCGCGTGCATTTATTCTTTCTATTAATATATCTAATACACTCGCGATTTTATCTCGTCCCGCGCACGTGCGTTAACTCTTGCGCGTTATGGAACAACGAACGCGACTGGCCAACATAAGGTTCCATCAGCGATAAACACGTCCACAACTTTAAACCGGAAAACGCATTCTTTATCATTTTGATATTTTATATATAATATTTTGCTTAGTAATTATTCCTTGACATTTACAGACATCAATATGTATAGCGATACGTTGCTATACTTGTTCCGCGGAAACTATTCATTCTGAAATAGTTTCAAGGCTTATACATGACGGTTTCATTAAAACAACAGTTTGCCAAGATCCACCTGGAAACTTAAAGTTTGTTATTATATATGGGAAATGTACGTTCAAAGCGGAACGTGTCGGATCAGGTGTTTTTCTCACTCGTTCCTTTCTCTTTTCTATCTTCTGCCACGGCCCGTGCAATTACAACCTTTGAAATTGCAATGTATTACAAGAATGGTCCGTCCGCAAAGAAAACAGTATCCGCACTCAGTACTCACCTGTTACACCCACGCGGCACGATGGTGCGGCGATGGCGGGATATCGAGACATTCACGCACGTACGGACACGCAAGGGAGCACGTTAATGGCACGTGCCACAGGTGGTTCTTCGAAAGTCACTTATCCACGAAAGCCGCGCGTCTCTTTCCCTTTTACTCAGGCCGGCTCTCCTCCTCCTCTCTCTTTCTCTCTTTCTCTCTTTCTCTGCAATCGTTTCTCGCGCAAACTTATATTTACCTACATACGTTCCTCTCCATGACGAAGTCCCGGCCGCCAACGACGAGAGAACTGGAATTACTTGACCCGGCCTGGTGCGTGCAGACAAACCGCCGCTGTCGATCGGGATAGCGCAACGCGCTGTCAAACACGACCGATATACCTGCGAGTGTAAATGCACTCGCGTATATTTCACGTAGGTTGCTCTCTCGCTATGCTCCAGTAGGCTCGTGAATTTTTGTTCATTAACAGGACACCGTGTGCACTGTGCCGCAGGATTGTCGATCGCTGTAGCGTGCGTTGCTCGGTATCAGTGTACACCACCCGATAACGATGCTTGGCTTTTACGATCGGCTCTTGATAATGTACGTGGGAAAAATAGAGAAAAGAGAATAAAATTTTTTTAAGGAGATCCTAAAGCGAAGCCCGAAGAAATCGTTGTTTTATTGATAAAATGTAACATACCTTTGTATACTATTACGTCAATATTACACACGGCACGCATATAATTTTTTTTTTACGCATTTAATTTTTATGCACAGAACGATATCATGTTAATTAGACATCTAAGTCTAATTCCAAGAACTCGATGTTATTTTTTTATGTACTCTACTAGTTTGTTGCCTCCGATTTCGTATAAGTACAAATTACTTTTGTATCGAGCAAATGTCGTCACAACTTGACAGCTTTAGACGCCATTTATGGATTAAAAAATGGATAAAAAAAGATCACAATTTCAACAAAAATGTTTATCATTCTCGACATAAATGTCAAGCATTTCAGACATGTATTAATGCTGGAGTAACGATTTCCAAATTTGTAAAAGTAATATGTGTGATATTGTTCTACTGAAAATTATTCAATTGGTAAAACAGACGACTTTAGGATCTCCTTAAAAAAAATTAATGATCGTGAATGCGATATTTTTTCGAATAAAAATAGTTGCGAAATAAAATAGTTGATTTTACTGCGTTGCGTTTCGAAAATGAATCAGATAAATTTTTGTGTTGTTATTGATGATCGTGCGGCAATAATAATGATTACGTAGGCGTACAGACGACTGACTACGAGGCATACTCGTATACTACTATTAATGTAGATATATGCGTTTGCGATTTGCTGGTGAGCTGGTACAACGTGTGCACTTATGTGGTGGCCAAGTACGGATAATGGGGTTAATGAATGAGAAAGAAAGAAAGAAAGAGAAAGACACCTTCTTGTCGCTTGAAAGCTTGATCGAACATGGTAGACTAGAGTAGACTTTGGCGTGAATATTTAAAGATACTCACCGTACAAAAGGTGGTACAAAATCTGCAAGATGGCTAGCCGATACGTTTTATCTTTTCTCATAGGTAAAGGAAGAAGAAGCCAAACTGATCATTCTTCCATCGTTGTCTATTAAATTCGCATCTTATCATTAAATTTTATCGTGAGAAAGAATGCGACCCGCGCGCTAACACGGAAGTGCAAAAATCTGCGAATCGTTCTCGCAGATTGTGGAGAAAATCGTCAAGATTGTCGGCATTCCGCACCGCAATCCCAGATCAGATTAATAAACATGATGGGCGGTGATCGAGGCGCCGGCCGTCCCGCGAAAACTAGATTGCTTCTCTCAACAGGATAGCCGATATACGCCACCAGAAGAGCTTCCCAGGATTCCGCCATGGATTCCTGGCGGTAGTGTTCGTTTATGGACCGAGGAGTTGCATAATGTATCGACGTTTTTATCTGTGAGAGTTCGAAGCCGAGCGCGTTTCGCAGCTTCTCTCACGTAGCTGTCCCGTCATGAAGAGCGCGCACACGGTGGAGGATATACGCACCTACGCCTGTTCTTCGTAGGTGTAGACTTCACTTTACGGAAACCGAGAGAGAAAGAAAGAAAGAAAGATAGAGAGAAAGGAGCACGACTGGAGTTGTTCCGCGCTCGAGCAATTCCTTGATGCATATTGTCACGCGTTGTTAAGTCTCGAGAGCACCGCCATTACCAACCAGTTGGGATATCGACGCTGAAGCGAAGGCAGAAGAGTAGAGATAGAAGGTACACGTTTCGTCAGCTACTGCATGAGCTCCTTCGACTAGTTGACGACTAACTGTCAGCCGGCCTCGAACTATTACTGTTTATGTAAGAGATTTACACTGAAAAAGAGTTTGGTAACAGCTACCAAATGTTGAGTGAAATAATTCCAATCAAATATTTGATTATAATAATATAATCAAAAGTAATTTTACTTCCCTAAATATTTGGTAAGTATTATCAAATGATTAGCTATATATTTGGTAATGTACTTACTAAATATTTTAGAAAACTAAAATTACTTTGTATTAATCGAATATTTGAATTCAGAATTATTTTACTCAATATTTGGTAGTTATTATCAAATTCTTTTTTTCAGTGCCACATGGATCGTCTTTTAGTTTCTCCTCTTTGAATAATCGAAAGGACATCTGGCGAATTGAATGTTTTAGTAAGTTATTTCAACATAGTCACTCGATGCGGTTTTATCGATTGCAAAGTCTCTCAAGTGAAAGCGAGATACATCAAAAATAATTAGCTATTGTTAATATCAAGATAGTATTTAATCGAAGAAGAAAGCTATTTGATTAAGCTGAATTATTTAATGATATTTCTTTAACCAATCACTCACTGATGCTCTAATTGAAAGAGAATTTCTTCTGTTCGAAGAAACAGATCGATGGTCAGTTATTTATATTGGCGACCACACGCGAGATGCATACCGATCGCGTATGCAAACGCAGGTTCGTTCTGGGTTCCAGCTACGAATAGTTTTCAGGATGGTGCAGCGCAGCGTTTTCTACATCCAACAGTAACCTTCGTCCTTAAGACATACAGAGTAGCCGGCGCGTTGGTTCAGTTCCATGGCGGGGTCTCATGAGAGGGCCTCGTTAGTAAAGTACGCGGGCGTTCAGAGGGGCCGTAAACAATGGTTTTAGCGAGTGCGTATATGCCGTGCAGGTCGGTTGGAGAAGCGCTGGTGGCCGACTCCCACGGTTTATAGGGATAAGTCTCTCTTTCTAAGGCTAGTCTTTACGCGTACTTTGGCCGTCTACAACTCACCCACTTTACTTTACTTAAGGTCGTTCATGGCCTAAGTCGCTGACCGTTTCACCGCCACCCTCTAGCCAAACGATCATCGTCTGCCTTCTCTTAACCGACGTTTACTCGCCACGGTGTAGCCTCGCTACATTCCATCCTCCATTAGGGAGAGCTCTGCACGCTGGTAGCACGAGTCCGCAAGAGAAGAGCGGACTTCGCTAGGAAACTACGACGTTAAACAATCATCCCTCGCGTTCCCATTGCCGATAATCTGAACGTCGATGTAAATAGAAAACGGACTCTCGTTCTGGTCTTTCTTGTTACGGGAAAATGTTACGGTTGGGAAATTGAGAACGCAATTTTAACATTTCCCTCCTGCAGATCCGTTTCACTTTTTTGTCGAGTTAAAATTGACACTTCAAGCTCTCACTATTGGGATTAAAGTGGCGTATGATTTAGCAAGATTAAAACTCCGCGAAGTGATACCTCGAGGAGTAAATTGTTGAGCATTTTCGCGGAATCTGGTGCAAATAAGATAGACATACTTATTTTCACACGCTTTGTAGATTTACCCTTTTGTGTACAATTTACACATTGTATAAGTTACATTGATTTTCAAAAACTGCAAATCTATTATTTTATATAGCAGAACGCAACGACTTTCCCTTAGAAGAGATTCACATTTCGAATACGACCGACTTCCTTAAGCAAATTAGAACCTGTCGAGATTTTAATCGTCGAGAATACAAAGACGGTACGCTTGCTGCGCGCTGGACAGTCGTTGACCGCAGACGATAACCGTTCCCAGTCTCACTCCCACGCATTATGAGATCCGCGTGTTTCGCGATGTAAAACGGCGGAACGCGGGAGCAGTTTCAAATTTCACGGATGGCCGCCCGATGACGATTGGTATACCTGACGGTTGCTACCGACTCTCAAAGTCTCATTCCCCTTGCAAGGCAGTGTAATGGACGTCCGCGAGAACAGGAAGAAGCTATATTGACATTTTTTTACCGAACGCTTACATTATGTATTCGCGGAATGCAGCGGAGATAACATAGATATACGCTATCGAGTCGAGTGCGAATATCTCGACTTATACATCGCTTCACTCTCTTATAACGCACGACTTTTATATCGTCGAAATAGAGATATCACCGTGATTAATGATAGCCACTATAAAATTTAGCAGGTGATCGTGCATTTTACGACAGAGGAAATATTGCTGAATATCTTGATAAAAGAGTTTGACAAATAGATCGCTGTAATCTAAGACAGAGGCTTGCGTTTCCAACTCGCAGTTGGTCAACGATATACTCTTCATTTTTTTTTACCATAGCAGCTGCAACGCGCGTCGCGAGAAGCTGTCCGAATCTAGATAATACGCTCACCGTCGTCGAAATGGAAGAACGGGCCAATAGGTAAACGTCATCGACAGTGTGGACGAAATTACGCTCCATTCATCCTTTCATTCATCCGAGAGGCCTCACCTTGCCTCCTGTATAGTCTTCCAACCTAGCCGTCGTTGGTGTGTCGTTCGCTCTCTGCGGCGGCCTCCTCTCGACGTAATAAGCAAAAAAGATCACCCGGCCAGGCCATTACGTAGAAAGGAACGAAGAAATTATCTACTCCGCGCGTAAAAAGCGTGGCAAAGGCAATTCCACCGCGGTTGGACCACCGAGACTTATTTTTGTGATCCCGCCTGCCGCGTGGGGCTCTCTCGCCGATCCGCGGTGGAAGTCTACGCCTAGATCAGCTTGAGACTTTGTCTACGGTATTCTTGCACCATTGATTCGACCACGAGTCACTGACCGAAAAATCCGTACTCGTTGCTCGGCGGAAACTTGAAGGCACAGATTCCATTTACAGTGATTTTGCGATATATCGCAAGCGTCGGGATTTTTTTGTTCTTGAATCTGTTGACCTTTTAATGACCTTCGCGAAATCGCATATAATTTAAAATCAATTACAATTAACTTACAATTAATTTACAATTAATATTCTATACTTGTTCTTTAATTCTTTTACGTCTTACTGCAAACAGTTCGACTAACGTACAATAAGAAATCGATATAATTTTCATAAAGGATTTTTTTCTTAGAAAATATGTATTCCGTATGTATTCCGAATTTTACGGAATTTTATTACGGATTTTTCAATGCTATTACACTAAAAGAAAAACAAATGTTTTTGTATTTGCTGCGTTCTATCAATTAATATTTTTTATTATTCAGCTGTCGCTGCTCTGAACTTACCAAAGATTTTTAATGCAACAGAAATAGATAGTTGAACAAATATATGCATTTACTGCGATTTTTAAGGAAAATCGCAGTTGCGATGCACACTTTCGAAAATTGCACCATTCCTAACTTCATTTGCGCAATGATGATCACGACGAATTACTCAAGAGTTTTAAATTTTTCCTTAGGATAATAAACTTGACTATTATGGCTTTAGGAGATAGATGACCATAAACTATAATTTCTCTAATAATTGCTAAAATAGAACATTTTTGTAGTATTTTGAAATCTTATGGCCATTTTAACTGAGTTTATTTTATAGAGAAAATTAAATATTTTTTTCAGGTTATCGAATTTTTATTTCTTTTCAGAAGGCGACGAGGAGTTGAACGGACGCCTCGTCCAACTCGGCGAGGTGTTGTCCGAGATAGAGGAGGGTGGCGGGAGGAGAGGGTTGGAAGAAGGGTGGCGTGCTATGATCAGCATGGAGCTTCCGGCACACGCGACGCAGCATGGTGCTCTACACCTGGGGGTCGGAGTCGGGGTCAATCCGGGTGACCCAGCCGGAAGTGCCTTAGCCGCCATTCACCCGCATCCCCAGGACCCTCTAGCCCTTCATCATCATAATCACGGCGCTGCGACACCCGGAGGTATGCATGAGGACTCCAAGAAAAAACGTATGTTTCTTCTTACGAATCCATTTTGTTTATTATGTAAAATGCTAAGATGATTATCACAAGAAGTTGGTAATAATAGACAATTCTTCTTTTTGATCTTAACAAAGTATCCTTTTCACAATAAATAATAAAGTAATATAATCAGTTCTTGTGATAATTAACATTTATTAATAGTTATAACTTTTTATTATCCAACGTAATGATTAACGTTAAATATTGCTGCAACCGTTATTCTTTTCGTATTATCAACCAGTACCAGATAAATTCTTGACTAGCTCGATATACGCGATATACTAACCAATAATTAGCCTGCCTTTCGATATCGCGCTCAATGATTACCCTGACATCAAGAACAAGACAACGCGTCAATCGACGTTCAGCGAGCGAATGGTGTGGCTTAAATGCGAGCACGGTGCACAGCTGATAGGAATGTCGTACAGTCGTAAAAAAGTGCAGGCACGTGCCTCGCGAAATACCGGCGATAAATCTTCGTCCGCGAGCGGCGACGCTTCTATTACTGGCGACTTATGCGCACGCGATGACGATGCATCACGTTCGCCGAGTCAAGTTGGAATTCCGGAATCCGTCGAATGCGCTTTCCGGCTCTCTCGCAATCGCGCGAAATTCTCGACGCGCATGTTCCTTACGATGAGAGATCTGATCAATCAAATGGATTTCTAAAACACGAAGTTTGCTGGACATTTTAAATTGTGATGATAATTTCATCTAGATCATATTAATTATTTCGTAATTATATTTATCGTTTGAAATAGGCGTATTTATTTTGACATCTCTTAGGAGAAATCCGTAAATTACTCATCGCCAATTCTATACATGAGCATTAATTATACATCGAAATTAGGCCGATGAGAACAAATCAATTAAAAGAAATAATATCCTGTTTTCAGTCAAAATGGATATATAAACTGTGCGCCAATATAGTTAGTCGGACTTGAATCGCACAAACTAAATTAATATCTTAATCTAGATTCACAAATTTGATCGTTCATTCATTGTGATGCTAATAAGCATCTTAAACATCTGTAAATAATTTATTGCGGAAAATATTGTCTTAGCAGTTTATAAAACTGAAATAATATATTTGCAAAAATTTGCATTTAATATTATTAAGCACTAAAATCTGTATTTTGATAAAAAATATAATTATTTCGAATTCTGGTTGAGATAATATTTTTCGCAATAAATTCTTTATAGGTTTTTAAATTTAATTTAGGGGGGATTATTAGCGTTTCCTAATTGTATTGATAATCCGAAAGTTATAAATCCGGGGCGCAATCATATGTGAAATAAATTGATTTAATAAAGAATATATTATTCGAAACATCTAACTTTGACGCGTTTCTCTATCGTATTTGATGTAGAATTATTTCTATTAAATCTTTTAATTTCTAATTGTTTCTATTAAATCTATTAATTTCTAAATCATTAATATTCTCGAAGTTGCGAATTGCACATGAAAGCGTTAAATATTCAAAAATCTATTCCCGCTCCCGTTGGCTCCCTACTGTTTATCATCATTATCTCGCTATAAACCGCAAGCTTATTAAATCCTGTACCGACGACGGATTAAATCCATACATCCGATAGAGTGATGTTACGTACTGGAAGACATTGCGAACGATGATTTCTCCATCAAAGACCGCCGGAACGAGACTCTCACGTGAAAGAGCTCCTTGTTTCGTACGGAACAATCGAGTTAGCTGAACTTGCTCGGTGCATCGCGCAGAGATCTTTCCAGATACACAGGTACATACGCATACGCGCCTGACACAGACACGGCAGGATTATTTTAGAAACGATAGTTTCTTCTTTGGTGGGCGATCGTCACATAGATATATTTTTGAATACATACAAGCTTATGATCCTGATGTATCCATGCGTGCACGTGCAGGATCATCTTCGAAGCGGTAGTGTCTTCCAGCCAACGGTTGGTTGCGTTGATGTAGAAGCTCGTTGTCTTCCTTCGTTCTTCTCGTCTTCATAAATGAATATGTGCATGATGGTAGAGAGTGGCGCTGGTTAAGGAAGATGAAAGGCAGCCGCCGTGGCAGCAGCCAGTGACGCGGCATGAGCCACGAGACCAGGAAAGAAAGAAAGGGAAGAAGAGAAAGAGAGAGTCAACAGGGATCGTTAAATCTAATGATATCAACGTATTTGATAAAGAGAGATCCGCGGATCAATTTTAGGGCCACACGCGTATCCAACTCTCATACGTATATCATTATTTCATATTAATGATCAACTATAGCGAACAATATTAAGTTTCTGCATATAACTCTCGTGCTTGTAGTCTCTACTTCTGATTCTCGTTGCTTGCAGAACAAATTTACTTTTAATTGCACCTTTGAAATTATGCGTCGCTAAAGCAATCGCTAAGCAATGCATAACGGATTTCGATTATCTCTAATGGTGCGTAACCACGCAATGGAATTAATTTGTAATTAATAGCCACCTGCGTGCGTGTCATGTATAGAACACGCAATGCGAACCATAGTGAATTATATGGTTTATTGACCTTACGACGTAATAATTATTTCGTACACCTCTCATCGCGAGAGATCGAATCGCCATCCGGTCCGTTTTGTTTCGATTTCGCAGTCGTGACTAATCGCTGCTCCATTTATACCCGGATTGTCCGTTATTCGATAATCGAAAAGCCTCAGATTTACCGTCGGCTGTATAACGATACCGCGGAGAGCGTAATGAGATGGTTTTTTTCAGAACTGCCACGAAAAGAAAGTGATTATCTAAAAGTAAAACTGGGCGTGAAAGGTTCCAACCGTCTAAATTTAGCGAACATTTCATTTTCTCTGAATTACCTCGTAAAAAAAAAATCTATCAAAACTTATGCCTTTCTCCGATATATTAGAAGTCAATCTGGACACATTGCGTAAGACGTGCGGGTCGCTCGATATGTTTGACTGCTTGGTGCGCCAAGCGATTTATTTAGCAATATTCGTATATATTAATATACGAATATTAAAATACGATACGGTGATATTCAAGAATGCAATGTTACAAGAAATAATATGGCTGTTAATTACTGCCTACGTTTCTCACGGAATATATTTGTAATTATTTGCATATGCAGCTCTCTCCATCGCATCAATTATTCATATTGTGCATCTCGTACCGTAGATAAAATATAAATAAATGCATAATAGCAAACTGATGTATTAGAAAAAAATATTATATACTAAAAAAAATTTTAATAAATATATATATAAACTATATATATAAACTATATATATATATAAACTAAATTTTAATAAATATTTATTTAAATAATGCCAAGTAAATATTTAAATGTAAACATATATTTATTCGATACAAGAATCATTAATTAATTATCATTTTTTTTATTAAATACTTATTTACTATAAATAAATGTTTGCTCAATACTATTCAAAGAAATATGTACTAAGATTTAGTTTAATAATTTTTTTCCAATGTAGTTTAAACTGTTTGAAGTCATGTATCTTGAAGGGGGATTAAACGTGCGAGCCATTATCGAACGAGTAACACATACCATGCTTTAATCTCCTCGCAAAAGTTATTCTTTCCGCTGGATGGACGCACGAATCGCTTATGGGGATTCCCATCGCGGCAGACTCGCGCAACACCAGAATGACTGGCAGCATCTAATATATTTCGCACCGTGTGCGAAATGCGTTTTACTGTATGCACACGTATACGTTGTTGTCCGTTGCCTATAGAAGAACATTCGGGGTGAGATAGCAGTGGTTATTTATGGGGTTAAATAAAGGAACACTGCGCGATCGCGCGATACCAAGTCCGTAGTACAAATAGGTTGCCGTGCAGGTTGCTATCGCTGGCGCGTTGCGAATCGTCATGATCCGCAGCAACGTGTGATGTTGAATCTTCGCGAGGTGCATTCGTCTGCTTTCTCGTGATATCCTATCGGGGAAGTTGCTGGATGTACTGCAAGGCTTCCGTTTTTGATAAATTTATATTCTTAGATGTGTCGGAAATGAAAAAATTCTTGCAACATTACGCAATTATTGTTATTCATATATATTGACGATATGCATAGTACATTATATTTTCAAATAGAGTTCAGAAATGTTATTAGTATCTCCTTACTTTGGTTTTTAGTATCTCCTTTTTTATTAGAATATACTTTATTACTTTTGCTCTCTAGAAGTATCGCTTCGTTGAGAACACTAATTACAATTCAGAGAACGACACATGATTACAAGTTGTAACGTTTCAATTAACACGCGATCAAATAACACAAGCGCAAACAAATAAATGCCGTTTTTTGCATTGTTTCTTTAAATGTACACATGATTTGATACTAATCTCGATTACATCTCTCGAGATTCAATTTACATCTTAATTTTCTTTTTCTGTTTCAAATAGATGATGGTGGCCACGGAATGAACCAGGATGGTGAGTGAGCTTTTGTTTTTCATACATCAGTTCAATCTTACACGACGGGTGATCCAGTTTTATGACGTGCGGAGACGTTTCCCTTGACACAGTACTGGGATTAGGCCGTACGCACGCGGGAACGATCGCAGAAAAGTCACGCGCGCGGAAAATACACGAACGAGCATTGCGTAGCGTTCGGATAAGCGTTTATCACGAACCGTTAGCGATACGCACTGCGTTCCCGTTATAATCGATGATGGTAATTAAATGCAGTGGAAGCGAGAAAGTTATCTGAAATGTCGGTTGCCGCTTATCAGCATCGAGATCGATCGAGAGATCACCAATTATCTCGACACACGTTCTTACCCGCTGCCTCCATGTTCCGGAGCCACGATGTGGAATCATCTGTGTGATTTAATCGTTGATAAGTTGATAAACGTCGCGCCCCTACGAACTTATTAATCGGGCGAGATGCTACACGAGCCACCGAGTTTTATTGCCCTAAATCCATAAGGCGATAAACGATCTAAAGTGCACATCTTCGATATTAACGTACAAATGTTAATTGGATAGGCGATAACACCGCAGGAGATTGCAATTTTGTAATTTAATCAGCCTTTTCATTTATTGAATTAAATTCGTATCAGCCTTTAATTCACTTAACTATCAGCTAAGACTCGCGTTGATAATGAAAGAAGCTTTTAATTCTTGAACGCGTGAAATCGATTCATTGATTTTTTTTTTAAGAGCGATCCCGCGCATGTCAAGGATGTCTCGATCGTTTTCTACTTTGTGACTCTTTATACGCGCGAATCCAGACGGTTAGAGCCGAAGGATACCTCCTTCTCGACGAAGTGGCGAGGAGGATCCCCAGCATCGCCGCGCGATGTTCACGTATAATTTATGCCGATGACTTACACGCCTCGCCGCGGTAGGTGGGAGACGATGCTGGATGGTAATCACGAGTTTAAAGGGTAAACGATCGCAAGGTGTTGGGGGCCCCGGCGTGGGGCCCCGTGGGCCCTGCCAGCACGCTCAATATTCAACAGGTATTTACATTCGCAAATTGTTTACGTCAGCCCACGATGAAATCTGTCAGGATTTCGTTTCGTCGGCAGCTCGACGGAGTTTCTCTGCTGTCTCCCTTTCTCTCGTCTTTTCGTCTTTTCTTCTCATTTCTTTTCTCTGGTTCCATCTTCTCTTGCTTCCTACAAAGTGTTTCATCTCTGTTCTCACCTTCCTCCCACATAGTCCGACGAGAGGTACGCACAACGTGAAGAAGGTTGCCCTCTTCTCTCGCATCCGTCCTTCCCCCGAAGCAGTGCGTAATTACATCTAGGTATTAATCAAACGCACGTCGGGAATGAGCACGGCGAGATCTTGATTTTCGTCTGCGCCGCCGCGTCTACTCGTAATCACTAATTTAGTAAGCGTATTCATTTAGCAGCGCTTAATCAGGAATTAATTACGAGACATAGCAATAACCGCCGTTTTTACACTTACTTTTTAATCATGTTCGCGCAAAAAGAATTAAAAATATTTTTTACAAAGTAAAAGATCTTAAACTAATTAAATTTTAAATTAATTAAAATTTTTAATTATTTAACAAGTTTTAATAACAAGTTTTATCGATGTATTTTAAATCATTTAATTAATGCATATTTATATTTGGAAAAATAAGTAATTCTGATTGGAAAATGGACGAATTAGAATGATCTACTAAAATCCTAGTTGAGATAATTAAAATTCTGATATAATTATTCTGATAAATAAAAATTCCAATAGATTTTACCAGAAATATTGTATCATCTGAAATTCCGATTATTTCAATTAGAATTCTAATAAATTTGACCAGAAAATTCTGATCACCGTCAATTTTCAATAAGAAATTTTTTTCAGTATAATAATCAGCAACAATTTGTGTCCATGAAGAATGCCTTTTTCAGAAAAATTATCATTATTCATAAGACATTGATCAACGAGACTTGCGACTTCATATCTGCAGAATTATATTCGAGCATCAACGTACAATGCAGTATCTCCCACATGCGCTTACATAGTATATACCTTTCCGCGATTTTTCAGCTTGCTTGCAAGATCGAGGCTAAAGATAAGTAAGTCGTGCGCCGGTCAAACGTTCGTTCGATGGAAACACGCAAAACCAGTTTGCTTTTCTTAATGTCGGACGATTACGCGGACATTTAGAAAAAAAAATGCCGCAACCTGCAGCAAGCAATCGCGGCTGCTCGCTTTAATACCCGAATCGCACCGGTCGTTTTAGAGTCACTCCAACAGTTCACGGCAACGATATAAAAGCTACGAACTCCGCGCAGAATTTCAAATATTTCGATCGTGCGGCCGGCTCGTCGTGGGAGACCAAGCCGTGTTTTGATAACGCAAACGGAAAGCGTGCTCTATGTGACCTCTCCCTTCAAAAAGCGTTCTCTAATCCCGCGCTATCGAGATCCGTCCTCGGCAGCGGCATCCGCGCCGCGGCAGTTTAAGTTCCTCTTCTCGAGTCCTGGGAGAGACTCGGACTGCGATGCACGTTAACGTTTATCGTCGGTTATTAATACGGCGCGGATTACGCGCCGTAAGTAACGTCGCACTCATACTCGTATGTACGCGTGCCCGTGTATATCTGTGTGTATCTATACTCGTTTACGATGGTCGGCCAGCCGATCCTAATTATAGCGTAATACAAGCATGATCGTATACCGCGGCTCGCCGCTTACGTAATCCTACGATAATGCGGCTCTCCGCGAGTGCACGCGTTCGCGAGTGCGCTTACACGCGCAGCGTAAGACCGCATACCTCGCCTACCGATGGAAGCATTCGCCCCTGTATGCCGGTGGAGACTCACCAGTCGGGGGGTGATGCGGCGTTATCTCGTTTGGGATAATGACATTGAGGCGCGCGGATTTTTGCTGAACGCGCGGAGAGTCGGCGACACGATAGCATCCGGTTGCGGTACCAGCCGATCCGTACCGAGATTACTTCAAATCACGATCCAACGCAGCGGTTACTTTGACCTATTCGCGCAATTTTCTCGTTCATGCTTAAGGTGTTTTATAAAAAAAAAAATGAGAAAAAGAAAGAGGAATGTACGAATTACGTGACGCGAAAAATGTAACAGCGCGAAAATTATGTATTGCGAGATTTGATCATTATTAAGATTAATACTCTTTCGCTCTGGATTATAATTTAAATACGTGACTTCCCAGGTCTCGATATTAAAATGGTGCTGTATTGAAATCTAGATCCGTACAAATTTCATCGTTTCGTTTATAATGTATAATGTATAATTTTTTCTCACTTTGCAGAAAATAGAATTGAGTACAGTTTTTATCTTTGATCTGAAGATTAGTGAGACCCAATTAAGATTGTTTGTTACAATTTTATTTCGAAACTTATTAAAAATGAATAATGTTTTATCGTGTTGGAGTCGAAATAGAATTATAAAATAGGCTTTCTATATTGCCACTTGAATTTAGAACAGATCTAATAAAAACGTAGA
>Ga0157364_1000060_pt1 | contig 40495 bp, 32 predicted proteins | sample AttsexASBM2_FD_111476 | JGI IMG/M metagenome (GOLD analysis project Ga0157364, IMG submission 111476) | Fungus gardens microbial communities from leaf cutter ant in Ribeirão Preto, State of São Paulo, Brazil - Atta sexdens ASBM2 | ecosystem: Host-associated > Fungi > Mycelium > Unclassified ...
ATGTGACTTCCATGTCATGTGCCTCTCCATTGTCCAAAAGAAAAGAAAAGAAAAACAAAATTGATATAAAATCTGAAAAATAAAATAAAATAAAATAAAAATTATCAGTGTCCAAAGCATTCTATAACAAAAGCAGTGTTTCTAGAAAGGGCAATCATTTGAGTTGGCCTGATGATCACCTTTACAACTGAGACATTTGAATGTGTGAGGGCAAGGCTTGCCCTTCTTAGTCTCTAATCTAGAAGGATTAATTTTCTCATTAGCCTTATAGTACTAGGTGAATTAATGATGATGAGTGGTTAAGTGAGGATCATTACACTTAACATATTTGACCCCCTGAATGTGACATATGCCAGCTATGTGCCCCCATTTTCAACACTTCTTGCATTATGGGACCTCTTAGTATCAAGATCACAGAAAGTGGACTTGGTTTTTTTTATTTTATTTTGATTTATTCCCCATTATTTTTCTATTTTTAGAACTCTAGGGTTAGGGTTAGAAGTGATCGGTCACACTGTCACATCAGTCACATCTGATAGTGTGATCCTAACATTGATCATGGGACTTAAGAGAAAGAAGTAGAAAGTTCTAGAATAAAATGATGTTATACAACATGGACACCATATTTTAGTCTTATGCTCTACACATGGTCATTTAGGGTAGGGTACACAGTAACTAGCATGGACCATCTGTAGGAGTATATAAGGTAGGCTATTTTGTAAAGAGCTCTCTATCAAGTTCTCTTGTGTTTACTCTAATACAAGAGTTTGTTCTTTTATCCAATCCTAAGGATTTAAGATCATAACACTTGGTTTATGTTGGCTCTGTGAACTGTGGTGATAAAGCATCCTACATTAAAGTATCTGTTGATTATTTTCTTGGCATTGGATCCATTTTGAGTATCCCAAATGTCAATCCAAATTATGGCTATATTGGACTTGGGTGAGACTTTAATTACTTGAGGTTTGAACATGAGAATGATGTTGTTGAACATATGATTGCTCTTAAGAATGTTCTCAATTTTATTAGATGAAATTTGTATATTTATTCATTTGCTAATATAAGGAATACCTACAATTGTTAAGTAAGACTTGGATTGTGGGAGTCTTGGAAATGAAACCTGTTTCACATCAGTAGTAAGAGAATTTTTTACATATTTTTCAATTTGTTGTAAGTCAGAAGGCAAGAAGACATTGTTGGTAGTAATAACAATTTCTTTGTCATCAGCATGAATGAAGTTGGCTATCGTGTTGGACAAGATATTCTTGAGTACACAGTTTATATTGATAATGTGCATGCTTGCATCTTTGAGGAATCTCTTTGCAAGTTTGTTATTCATGGGTACAATAGCTTGCTTGCATGAAGGATCTTTTGTAGTCATGTTGATCTTGGATTTGGGTTTGCTGTTGTTGCTTTATGATCTTTTGGACTATATCAATCTTCTTGTTGGGAAGGTTCAGGAACATCTCTTTGATTTTCAGCATATCCATTGAAACACTTGACAATGAGATTAATTTAGCCAGTTTAGATTAAGAGAAATCCTGTGCATAAGACTTCTTTAGAGGGGGTTTGTCATTTTTCTTGAAGTACTTTGAGATTTTGTTTACTTCTTTCTACAACTTTGCTGGGATAGGTGGAAGAAGTGGGGATATGAAGGTAGGTTTAGCTGTTTCCTTTCCTTTATTGTTAACCTGTGGTTTGGTGATTTGAGGATTGAATTTGGACTTGACTTTGTTTCTGAAGATTGTTTTGTTATCATCCATGAATAAGTTGTCCCAGTGGACTTCATATATTGTGGAAATAAATTCCCATGTTGCTTTGCCAATGCCTTCCAAGTCCTTAACTTCATTAGCTCTATCATTTTCAATAGACTTACCTAGAATGTATCTTCACATTCTAGTAAGTGATTCCTTGATGTTTTGAATGTCTGATGCCAGGTATTCTATTAATCTATGAAGAGACACTTACCATTTCACAACTCTGGGTCCAGAGCTTGATTGATATCGTAGTTCAATTGTATATTGAACATGTTGTATCTGGCAGGTTGGTTTAGAGCATGCTGTTAGCATGCTGCATTAGTGTTGTTAGCTGTCTTGCCAATATGACTAGTTTAACTCTTGGGAGTCTCATATTCTAATCCCAACTATGAACCATTGGATAGTTCACTATTAGATACAATAACAGGTTCATCTTTCTCCATCCTGTCATTCAGTTTCTCTAAGTGTTCAGCATAACTTTTCTTGCATTTGCTTGAGAAGATAGAGAGAGTCCTAGAACTATGTGCACTTTGTAATAAAGAGTGACCTCATATCTCATCAAAGAAGTCACTTATACTCTGAAAGAGTTGGCTGAATGAGTCAACTCCCATACCCACATCATTACTTGTAGTCATATTGTGAGTTGATTCATGAATTGTAAGAGTATCAGAAGTTATATTTTCTAAGTCTTTAATAGGCACTACCATGCAAGATGGTAGTAAGAGAGAAAGAAGGAATATATAATGTAGTGTCATATGACATATACTTCTTTATTATCCAAGAAATAAAAAAAAAGAAAAATCAAATCAAAGAAAATAAATTAAAAAATAATAAATTAAAAATAAAATAAAAGTTCAAGTATATCATGATATATATGAGAATGCCATAAATGTTTCTTTCTCTTTTACCACTATCTTGTATGGTAGTGCCCAACAGAGAATTAGTAAATACATTGTTCTTTTTTATTTTGAATTCTCAAAATGGTTTACAAGGACAAACTAACATTAGAAGTTATCAAATAAATATTGAAGTTGACATACCTAGAGGTTGGTTAATAATATCTAATCCTAACAGGTCTAGAGAGTCATCAATAGATCTTAATGCTTTATCTATGGCATATACTAATAGAATTCAAGTATTAGCCAACTACCCTATATAGGCTAAACAAGTAGAGAATGCAGATCTTTTTAAAGTTCTAATTCTGCCCTTTTCCATACAATGGTAAGAGAAGGTATGTATGAGACTACTAACATAAGACTAGTAGTTAAAGCAATTGATTCTTATATTGACAATATATATACTTTTCAAGGATAGACAGTACTAGCTAATCTTTGTGCTGGTAAACAATTTATAGTTATTAATAACACAATTGCTTCTCAATGTCTAAAACCATCACTTATCCCTTATACAATCAATCAACCTACTGATTCATAGTTGTAGAGTAGTAATTTCTATCTTATTTTTATCTTTGGGATTAAGATTAATAAATATCTAAAAGATAATGTTAAAGATATCACTTGCTCACTTCATAGGATTACAGCTTTTGTCAGATAATAAAAACTAGGAGACAAAACAACAGATAATATTTCTGAAATTGCAGAATTTGGTTTTGCAATATGGGATCTTCTGTTAGCAATTTACAAATTAGGTTGGGACAAACTAGCTATAAGCAAGAACAAGACTTTCAGGCAAAGCATGTTCTCACAATTCAACAAGGTATGCACTAACAACATAGTTCTTAGTAAATTGTCTTTTAGTAAATCAACAAAAGTAAAGAAAGCAGATATTTCTAGAATTCCTTCTCCAATTCCTCCAAGGCCTAACAAAAGCATTCTGGCCGAATATAAATTTTACAATATAAATTCATTATTACTGTTAAACTCCAAACCTTACATTAAATCATATGCTCAAGTCTCTAGAAGAAATATCAATGATATTATCAAGGTTAAGAAAGCTTTTCTCAAACTCTCTTTTAGCAAAGTTTTAGAAGTACATAATATAATCAACAAGACAAAAAACAAAGATAAACCAAAGTTCAATATGACAACTAAAAGTCCCTCTCATAAACAGATTATCATCCTGATAGGTGCAAACAATATGGAAAGAATTATTAGTCAAGTAGAAAAACATATCAAAAATATTAACAGATTACTAATTATATTTGGTTAGACAATAAAAGTATCATTATTACTACTAACAAAGTAGTAGTGCCTTCTATTTTGAATATAGTAGAAAAATATATCAAGGACCTGAATAATGTAGATTTAAGCAACATTATGAGCCTAAGACTTCCACAATCAAAATCTTACCTTAAGATTCTAGGTATTTTGTACTTTGTGGAAGATACTAATCTTCCTATCATATCTAATATCATAGAATGAATAATTTAAAGCAGTTATATCTTATTAATATCTGGGATTGACAGAATAGCTCAAAAGTGAAGTATCTTATCAATAGGTACTTTAATATAGGTCATTATATTGCAACCATTAAGGGAACAAACATGAACACTAGAGTACTATAATATAAAAACTACTAGAAGTGGAAGCATACTACTTATGCATGTCATATTCATAGATCTAAATATTAGAAGTACAACAAACTACATAAACTAGAATATCACAGAGATATGGCATAGTATTACAAGTCTAACTTCAAAATGAACCTCCAAAGACTTGAAACTCCAAAAATAGAACAATATAATTATATCTTCAAATGTGTTAATTATAAAGATAATCACTAGATAGATAGTACTAACTGTTCCTTTTGGAAATATAAGTTTAACAAGAAATAGCATAACAAGAAGATATAGGAGCTCCAAGAAATTAGAGCTAATTTAATTCACTCAACTGTAGGTAGGGATAAATAATGATCCTAGAATCTCTTGACTTCTTTCACAGAATGTTTGTAAGAACAGACTACTAATCAAAACAATACTAGAAAATAACAAAAATTATAATATTTTATAGAGCTGCTTTGGTCTATGATTTATCAAATTATGAGTTCTTTATCTAAAGAAGGGAAAAACATTGTTGATACTCCTCACTACCCATCTTGGATCATGTTTGCAAGAATATCTACCAATGATAATGATTATCCAAGAGTCATCACTTATATTAATGCCAAATTAATCAGTCTATGATTTTTGTTAAGAAAGTACATCTTCAATTATTGGGATATTAATCTTGTTTCCTTTTTCAATTGTGGTATAATGTGTTTCATTATTAATGTGTACTCAGATAAACAACAGAATGCCTTCAAGTATCTAAAGAATACTAAGGTAAGTTTAAATAATGTTCTAGTCATGACAGAGGACTTTAACATTAGAGACAATAATTAGGACATATTATATTTTCATTATTTGGTGCATATGAACACACTTCAAGAAGTGGCTGATAGCTTTGGTTTAGAAATATCAACTCCCATCAATCCAATTCCTACTTGATATATAGATAATTCTCAAGACTTGAATTTAGTATTGGATTTAATGTTTCTCCAAGCAGGATTAGTGGAATTCAACAAATATGAAATTCCACCAGATTTTTGGAGCCCATCAAATCACACTCTGCTATTGGTTTCTATCATTATAAAGGAAGATTTTATTCAAGAAAAAAATAATCTATCACTAGAAATAGTGATGAAGAGAAAGAATTTATCAATGAGCTTAAAACCAGAGTAGGCTCTATAGAGACAACTAACATCAATAGCTGCAAAATATTTGAAAGCATAACTCAAGAATTTGCTGTTGTTGTAGAAAACCTTTGAAACAAATTTTCAAAACTGGTCAACATTACTAAACAGTCTAAAGCATGGTGGAATAAGAAATACAACAGATAGTTGGCCATATATTGGATTTCTAGGCAAAGAAACAACTAAATTAAGTATAGGAAAATGGTAAAAGCAGCTAAACAAGTCTTTTTTAATAGCAAAATTTAATAAACCACATTGTCTAACAAGAGACTGTGGGATCTTATAAACTAGGTCAAAAAGTGCAAGTTGCCAGTAATGAAAGCTGTGAAATTCAATAGTAGACTGTGTAATGATTTGGATAATTTGTAGTAAGTATTATACCAGTCATACAATTTAGCTTAAGATCACTTCATTGATATATAAGTTCTTGAGAATATGTCAATGAATTGAATGGTTCCTATCCTCTAGTATGGAACTCAAAGATACTATTAATACATACAATAACTTGTCTACTCCTAGTCTAGACCATGTTTCTTCAAGTTATCTCAAAGATATAATAAAAGACAATAAATACTATTCTAATATTGTCAACATAGTGAACACATGTATCAACCTTATTCATTGGCTGATGCATTTCAAAAAATCATTATCTATTATCATTCCAAAACCAAATAAACCATTATATAACATCCTAAAAGTCTTTTACTCTATCATGTTTCTCAATATACTAGGCAAATTAATTGAAAAAGCAATAAGCAAAAGATTGCAAGTTCATACTATTACATCAAATTTTGTTCATTCAAGCCAATTGGGAGGTATCAAGCAGTAGCTGACAACAGATATTTTTTTAACTTACCTTGTATAAATGGAATAGGTGAAAAATCTTCACATAAGTACTCTTGTGTTTGATATAGCACAATTTTTCCCTTCTCTTAGCTATTGTCTTCTTTCTATGATTCTTGATAAAGTAGGCTTTGATTTAAATATATCTCAATTTTTCTCTGATTATTTAATAAACAGACAAACTTAATATATTTGAAACAACTTTACTTCTCTCTTCTTTAGAACTAATATTAGTCTTCTTATTTCTCAGGAAAAACCTTTTGAAAAATCAAATATAAACCTCTTTTGTAGCTATAGTATTATTTCTTCTCTTTTCAGACAGTTTATTCTGGTCATTGAGCATAACAAGTCAGAATTTTTTCATTTCTCTAGATTATCTAAAGACTTTAATTCTTCTCCTTTAGATTTGAGATTTTTAGGAGGATTAATACTCAAGTATAATAACACTTAGTGATATCTAGATTTTTTTTGATAGGAAACTCTTTTTTTGACATCATATCTATTATTACACTAACAAAGCTTTATTCACCATTAAGTGTATGAAGATGTTGGAAAACTCAACTAGAGAACTTTCACATAAGTACAAACATCTCTTATATACAATATATATACTCCTTATCACTTTATATGGTTTCCAGCTCTGGTATTTCAAAGGAGTGTTATTATATCAATCTCTCAAAGAGCTGAGAAAAATGTAAAGAAGAGTAGATCTATGAATTATAAAAGCTTTTTATATATTACCATCTTGGGAAGTTGAAGCTATAGCCAGCCTCATTTCTATCTATTTCTACCTTGATAAAATTAGTAGACATCATCATCTATAAATGGCAATGCTTCCCAAGCATCATTCTAAGAATAATATGCTATATTGCATGGTTACAACTCATCTTATGCCTAAACAACATTTGAAAACCAAGTATCCTATAATAAATATCAATAATTGGTTAAATAAAGAATTTTTTCTAGTTGTTTTTCTTTTATCTCAGTTAATCAAAAAGACACTGAAGCTCTAGTTGCTCATCAGAACAGACCTGATAACATCTATAGGGATTCTCTTACCAATCATGATACTATACTCATAGTTTTAGATACTAGTATTAAGAACAATATTGCCATCTCAGTTTTGCATATTCATAAAGGCCAAGAAATAATTGCAAAAAATATAATATTTTTAGAGGCAGAACTGTTTGCCATCCAATATGACATCAATCATGCTACTCAACTACAAGATATTCCATACATAGTTATCATCACAGATGTTATTCCTATTACAAACTCAAGACCTTAGAATATATCAAAAATAAGAACCTTGTATTAGGGTTAACACAAGAGAACTCAATAGAGAACTCTGTACAGGATTGTCTACCTTATAAACTAAAACCCAATGGTCTATGCTCTACTACTTTAGCCTACCCTAAGTAACCATATATATAATATGTTATATAACATCATTCTTTCTAGATCTTTTTACTATCTTTTATTATGGTCATGTGATAGTATAATCATAATAGTGTTGTAATGTGACAGTTTGTGACTATGACTTGTGACATCACACTAAACCATAATCCTAAGTTCAAAACTAGAAAATAAATCAAAAAGAAGATGAAAATAGAAAATAAAAATAAAATAAATAAAGTTCACTTTTTACCACTCTGATAATCCCTGCTACTAGAAAAATCTTTGATTTGAACATTCATTCTCATCAACTCTACTTTATCACCATATCAAAAGACCTTAAAGAATTTTTCAAAAAAAACTCAAATAACTTAATCAATTTCTGAGATTGTTCAAGTAACATCAAATAATTTCCACATCATATAGTTGATAAGGAGTCAAAATAGCTTCAGATCACTCCTATCCTGGGAGAGAGATGGCATAGTGGAAGAGACCCCCATCCATATATATTATGCCTACCTCAAACCTACTTGAGATTATAGGTTCAATTCCTTAGTAGTCTTTTGTGTTGGATAACTACATAAAAAGGTTAGAGTATTGATACTTCATACATAATTCCTCCTGTAGGCACAGACTGCCATTGCGCCCTGTGTAATAAATTGTTGACTTAAAAAAAAAATTACTCCTATCCTTCCTAGCAAATTTTTATAGGAGTTGAGCTAAAAAAAAGAATGTAATAACATTATTTGTAAATAACAGATAACTTTCCAAGTGTCAGAATATAAGAGAAAAAATTTCCTTGACCTAAACAATGATGATAATCAATTTATTTGCCCAATGTATTCTAAGAATGGTGTTTGGCTGAAACATGTTAGCCATTCAAATTCAATATACATATACTTACAAGATTGATCATAAATCACATTCCTATTGGCAAATATTAGCTTAGATTCTTTCCCAAAGAATTCTTTTCATATATATGTAGAGAGTATTCTATTGAAACAAAAAAGCACATTCTGTTTGATTGTACAAGATTAAAAAATCTTGGAATTCTAAAAGAGAATCTTTTAAGGATGTTCCTATTTTTTTTACATTACTTTTTTTATTTAATTTTTTTCAATTTTCCTTTTATATAAGTAATTATATTGTGTAGTTACCATAGTCTACTGTTATGATCTTAATCCTTAGAATTGGATATAAGAACAACTCTTGTATTAGAAAAACACAAGAGAACTCAATAGAGAGCTCTTTACAAACTAATCTATCTTATATACTTCTACAGATGGTCCATGCTAGTTACTGTGTACCCTACCCTAAATGACCATGTGTAGAGCATAAGGCCAACATGTAGTGTTCATGTTGTATAATGTCATTTTGTTCTAGAATCTTCTACTTCTTTCTCTCAAGTTCTGTAATCAATGTTGTGACCGATCACTTCTAACCCTAACCCTAAGTGTTCTAAAAATAGAAAAATGAAAAATAAATCAAAAAGAAAATAAAAATGAGAAAGAAAATAAAAAGAAATGAAGTTTATTTCTTGCGATCTTAACATCTACCACTGTATCCCATACAATAAACTATTGATTTAAAAAAAATACACATGAGGATATTTCTTCTACTATATAAGATGCTAACTAATATAACATATAACATAGTAAAATAGAAGACTGAAATGAAACAACTCTAATATGTATTTAAGTCAAGGTAATTATAAGATGAACACTTGTAAAACATAATATATTAATTATAACAATACTTCTATTTTAATATTTATATCCTTATAAATTTATTAATGTTAAGTCCCCAACTATATATATTGCTACTATTTTCTTAGTAGGTTCTATAATAACTATTCTTTGTATGGAGTCAGTTATGAGAAATAGTTTATATAATAGACCTTGTTAGAATTGCAAATGATAGACTCTGTTTTATTTTATTTTCACTTTTATTTTTTATTCTGAGGTCTAAGATTAGAGTTAGAGTGACATTATATATTACTATCATACATCAGTCATAGAACACAACACTGTCACTGTCACATTGTCACATAATCATATGTTATGAGAAGAAAGTAGTAGAAAATACTAGGAGGAATGATATCACTATAACATATTTGATATATGTTACTTTATAGATAATGCATAGTCTTTAGAGTAGATTAAAGGTTCTGTAACATGGACCAGTAACTTAGCATATATAAAGTAGACATTTTTGTACTAGAAACTTGAATGAGTTCTCTTATATTACTCTAATACAAGATTCTTCTTATTAACCTACTCCAAGGTCTTTGAGCTGTAACAAACCTCCAGTATAGATTTTAATAGGTATTCCTTAATAACTAGTGTCCACATTATGTTTTGCTATAAGAAATTGATATACTATGTTGTTCCAATATGTCTTGTTCTTTTCTCAATTAGCTTGAATGGTTTTTTAGTAAGTTGGAGATGAGAATAGTATGGTCTTGATAAGTGACTATAGCATTTTAATGCTTTCTTCAGATTGTTAATTTTTTCTTTTAACATTTAAGTATCTGGGAATGATATTTCATTTGAATCTGATGACAATATGCTATAAGGTTTATAAAACATCATTTCTTCTGTTTTTCTTTGCCTATAATCATTGGTTATAATAGATTTTATAATATATTTCTTGTAAGGTTTTGATATTTTCATCTATCATCTTAACATCCTTTTCCTTACATTAATATAGTTCATCAGCCAATAATACCTGTATGTGCTGTACTTGTTTCTTTATGTCTCTGTATATGATATTTTGTAAATTCTCTAATTATTATTACATACTATCTGATATCCACATGCTTCCAACTCTCTTCTGGTGTAGTTTACACTCCATTTCATTACCTGTTATAGTATGGTATGCTTGAACCCTTATATTTCATTTTCTTTTCCTTTATTTATTTTCTTTGAGTTTTCTTTTTCTTTTTTTTATATTTCTTTTATTTCTTTTATTTATTAGATGATAAAGAGATATATGACTATAGTTACATAACATTATGTCATAGGCCTAGAACATGGTAGAAAGAACTAGGAGGAATAATATCAAGATACATGTCTATGGCATGTCAATCTTATAATATATATATGGATGACACATAGACCTTGGAATGGAGTTATTTATTTTTCACAAGATTCTTACCTTATAAGATTACTTAACACACTATTAACTGTTTTGGTTAGTGGTTACCACAACATCATTCATCAATCTGAGGACCAAAAACCCTATATTCCTCTTAATTCTATGGAGTTCCAAACAATAACTTTTGTAGTATCTGACAATCCAAAGTATGTGCAGTAGTAGAATATTATTAGATTACTACTTCTATATTTAAGAATGTTAGTTACCATATACTATTCTTTAGTCTGTTAATTAACTTAGAACTTGTGCTATACTTATCTTAACCCTTCTCCAAAACTCTTAACCTCTGGAAATATGGTTATATAATGTATAAACTAGATGCAACATCATCTGTTGAAACTAAGACTATTATCTATATAATATCACTTCTGGTTCCTATCTAATCCATGATTGTTAAGTTCAGTCCTATTTCTGTCTTCCATACTATATTTGTAGATACTCTTAGTAAGTGTAAATCACTCCCCAACAAATATACTATATATATCTCTGCTAATTTGTATTTTATGTATTTTTCTAGCTTGTAGTTGTTATGACTATAGACTAAGCTTAGGTTGCAACTTAGGCAAAGATTTGAGAAAGAAGCAAGAAATGTTATAATTGGTAAAGCATAAAGATACAGTAGTATATCTACACTATATATGAAGTGTCCATGAGGAGATTATTCACAATATATAAGGGAAGTGAATTATATGACATGAGAAAAGAGCAATGCATCAATACCTACTATATGAGGTGCTGACTGAGATAACTTTAGTACATTCAATCATACTGTCATTGCCCTTGACTCTAGTTCATGCTGTATCCATGAAACATCAATCATAACAGTAATAAGATAGTTTTAATATTGGCTAACTAATTGTTGACTGCATTAGCTAGCTTTACCAAGTCTTGGATTTACATTCAAATATCTGTCATTATCTCTGGTTCTTGTATAATTTTATGGTATTTTCTCATCCAATCTTTCTTTTTTTAGTTGAGAGCAACAATAAGGTCAAGATTAAAATGCTTGTTATACTTTAAGATATTAACTTGGAGTTTTACTCCTTTTTTATATAGATTTTATCTTAAAAGCTTTGCTTAATAGTTTTGAATCACTTCTTTAGTATGTGATAACCCCATTTCTGCTATCCATTGGTCATGTTCATTTCCATATCCCTTTTAATGAACTAAGAATTGCATGCTACATCCTTATTTTCTGTAATTTTGTACCTCTTCAACTTTGTATTTTTCTTTCTCATTGATAATATCCAGTGGTGGAGCTAATTCTATGTGCTGTCCTTTGAATTGAGGTTTTTTGCATTGTGTCAGCAAATCTTTATTAAACATATTGTGTATTACCTATTATTCTGGCAATTTTAGCTTGAAATGCTTCTTGTCTAATATTCTTTGTAATTTTAAAAGATCTATATATTTTTTGATCCAGCTTCTTTGAAAATTACTTTGATTGGATGTTCTTTTCTTTCAGTCACATGTTATTTTCTTGCTTTAACCCTTAAGGGCTTTATCTTTTCTTGTCAACCTGTTTCTTCATAGCTTCTTTTGCTTTTTTCATTGATATCTTTGCTGTTTTTCAACTTCTTTGTATTTTCTCAAGAAAAGTCTCCAGTTTTGGTAATATTCCACTATTGATAACTATTCTGTCCAATTATGTTGCTGATAATTGACATAATGTTATAAGCATACTTTAACCTCCCAGTTGATTCTTTCCATTTGACCATATGTTTGAGGATGGTATACCATTGATAATGTCTTTTTCATTCCTAAAGCTTTGCTTAAGTCTTTTATGAATTATGAAATAAATTGAGATCCTCTGTTACTTATTTTCTCTAATAATACTACTATTGTTATTGTCCTAAGTTTAATCATCTTTGTAAATTGATCTACTATAACTACTATTCCATTTTTGTTCTTTGATCTTGGTAATAGTCTAATAATCTTGATACTAATTTCCTGCCATGGTAGAATATTTCTAATAAGTAAAGTTCTCTAATTTTCTTCATGTACTACACTTTATTCTATTGACATTTTTGGTATTTCTGAACATATTTCTTAATATTATTCTATATTTCTGGCCACCAATAGTGTTTCTTGATTAATTCAAGCATTTTTTGTTGTCCTAGATATTTATACATTTGTTAGTTTATGATTTTCCTATAAAATTTGTTCTTGAATTTTCCAGTTATTTACAATATAGATTTTTTCTTCTATATATACCACTCTGTTGTTTTCTCATGCTTGTCTAACTTTTTTCTTGAGTTTGTTCTACACTTCTTACTTTCTAGTGTTATTCTTTTAGATTTCTTCCAATAGTATGGATTTTTCTGCCATCTAGTTTTCTCTGAACATCACTATTTTGGCTTCTGTGCTTATCTTCTTTTTCCATAGTTTGTCTTTGAGCATTATGATAGCATTATGATGTCCTTATTATCTTATTTAGTATCTGTTGTAGCAACCACTTGCCAGAATAGCACTTGTGATATGCTGACTTCAGCAAAGCTCTCAGTAGGCTATCTAGTAGTGGGGATTACAAGAGAACTTGACAAGAAGCCCTCACTGCATTGCTCCTCTATTTATATAAATACAATGTGGTCTGTGCTACAACAATATCTACCTGCCCTTATGTCCATGCATTGTTCTCATGTTCTATTACTCATTCACCATGCTTCTATCTCAAGGCCACCATGCCATATCCATGTCCCTTGATGTCATACTCTTTAATCTCTGTTGTACATGCGTGCACCATGTGTATACCATGAGGAACCCATGTCTCTTGATGTCACTCCTAACCCTAACTCTGATCTAGACTCCTCTCAATCCTTCTAGACTGTTAGTCCTTTCAGACCATTCTAGACTCTGTCATATGACTTCCAGGTCATGTGCTCTTCCTCCATTGTAGACTAATAATAATACTATCTATCTATGTCCAGCTAACCCTAATCCTAGCCAAAGTCTGTCCACACTCTCATCTCATAACAGTATCCACTTAATCTTTTCTTGACAAAATGTCTGCTCTTATATTTGTTTTTTCTGGAATATATCATAAAATGAAATTATAGTCTTGCAACTTGTGATATCATCTTGCTTATCATTCATTGATTTTGTGTGGTTTTATAAAATACTTGAGATTCTCATGATCAGTCCAGACTTTGAACTTTTCTGTAGTGTTCAACAAATATTGTCTCTATTTTGTTAACACTTCTACTATAGCCAATAGTTTCTTATTATATATCTTATAGTTTTCTTCAGCTGCTTGTATTGTTCTTGATAAGAATACAATTAGTTTCCATTTTCTTTCTTGTTTCCAAGATCAAACTTCTCCTATAACATGTCCTAATGCATTAGTTTCTACTCTGAATTTTCCTTCTCTTCTGAATAGAGTAAGTACTAGTTAATTTGTAATTTTTTCTTTTAATTCTTTTAATACCTTTTGATGTTCTTCTTTCTATCTTCAGTCTTTCTTGTCCTTGAGTTTATTGAGAGATTTCATTATATAACTGAGTTCTTGATTGTCAGATATAGTTCACACTAGGAGTGAAAGTCCACAAGATAGACTTAGAGATATGTGGACTTGTAGAACAACCTTGGCTTTAGCTTATGTGCTGCACTATCTGTCTACTGCATGGTCACAACTTCAAATAAGAGGAAGAAATCCAAAATGAAAGTGAGTGCTGATTGGTATGTCGCTGTTGAACACCAAGGATCAAGTTTAATAAGAAGTTATCTTTGTTGATTATTAGACTAGCAAATTACAGTGTAACTACTAGTCTTATATACAAGTACATACTAGAGAAAATGCTCAGAATTTTAGTAGTATAGCCCTTATTACTCTAAGTGGAGATTTTAGTATTAAGACACTGACAGGAGTATAACTCCACCTTGAAAGACTGAGTTGAATAGGAGTATCTCTATTATGGAAGATAGGATCTCCAGATTGTTGCACCAATGTCACTTAGGCATGTTGCAAGGAAGGTAGGCTTTTTGGATTAGATGTTGATAAGGGATATCACTGTGGGGATATGTTTCCAGATGGGTGGACTTGGCATATGACATTGATAAAATATCTATAGAAATTTGCAAACTTTAAGAAGCTTTCTACTTCTTTTATTTTGGTAGGTGTTTTCTATTCTTTTACAGTCTTGACTTTGTTGTACTTCTCCTCAACCAACTAATAATTCTAGAATAGATATTTATTTGGTATTGAAATTATATTTTGATCATTTGAAACAGGGGTTATGTTTCTCTGCTGTCTTCAAGAATTGTATACATGTAAAAGTTCTTAGAATATACTATTCATCATCTTTTAAAATATTTCTGGTGAATTGTATAGTCAAAAATACATCACTTTTGGCTTGAATAGTCTCTTGTTTGTTAGAAACACTACTTTTTATTCATTACCTTATTTGATTTGGACATTATTGTATCCCCAGATAAGATTCAGTTTGTTGAAGTATCTTACATCTTTAAGTTGGTCAATTACTTCTCCAATTAATAGTAGTAGTGTCTTGTCCTTTATCATATACTAGTTCAATTTTCAGTAATATTATATTAATTATTGAGATCTGTTCTTCTTTGGGATATGAAAACATAATGCTACATATCTATTGTCATTATATATATCTTAGCATTTAACTCCTTTAGTCTATCTTCTATTAAATTAATTTCATGATTCCATTCTCATCTTTCTAGCAACTTTTCAAATTTTATCTTGTTAAATAAGTGGGTAAAAATTGAATTTATTCTGGAAAATCTTCTGGATTTGTTAAATCTAGTTTCTTGCATATTTTTTGGTGTCTTTTGTCCATTTCTTCCATTGGTTTAATTCTCCTAGTCCTTGATGTAAATGCAATATCTTAATATTGTACTTTGCATTCTTTTGGATATCTTGTAAACTATATTGTTTCTTTGTCTCAATTAACTTCTGAATTGTGTTTAACCAACCAGTTATATTCTAAGAATATATCTATGCTATTTAGGTCTATAACTACTGTATCAATTATTTATATATCCATTAATTTCCAGTTCCAGTTGTACAAACTATGTTACTTCTCTATTCTTAGTTTTGTCTATATTGAAAACTTTGAATAATCTGGGCATTGTTTCTATTTTAATCTGTTCTTCTTTTACTAGTTGTTTATTGAGTATAAGTACATTCTGAGTTAACCAGTGTTTTAAGCCAAAGTTTCTTTTCATTTGATATTTTTATATTTGTATGCATATTGAATTCTCTTTCTTTGTTATCACTTCTTTGTGGAATAACATATCAACTTTCCAGAGAATTACTATATACAGAGGTTTATTGTGCTGTGCCTACTCTAAACTTTTAACAAAACCCTTCTCTTTGTTATTATCCTCTTTATCTTCATCATCTGAGTTGTTTTATATACTCTTGTTCTTTATCTTTTGTCCTAACCTATAGTTTTTCACAAGATGTCCTACTTTGCTATATTTGTAACATTTCCTGGTTTCTTTCTCTCTCTTTAGTTTCCTACAATCACTTGCCATATGTCTATATATATTGTAGTTGAAGCATCTAAGCTTCTTGTCTTTATTATAGTTGTATTTGGCTTTTCCAATATCTATAAATACTCCTCTTCTTTCATAGGTGATTTCTAATCCTGTTTTATAGTCTTGTCAGCCTTTTGTTATAATTCAAAGACTTTAGAGTAAGTTAAAGAAAGGAAACCTTATATTGGTTAATATAAAAGAACTCAATAGAGTTTCTAAGTGCAATGTATCTACCTTATATACACTTTGCTTATAGTCTATGCTATACTAACCTAGCCTACTCTAAAGGGATATGTATTTACCTTAAGATCAATATATGTAAAAAATACTATAATGATATTATTACTTCTATAGCCTTCCACCATATTCTATTATGATATATGATTATGTGACTTTGTAACTGTGATATATGCCATCATGTTAATCTCTAATCCTAAGTTCTAAAATAAAAATGAGAAAGAAATTAAAAATCATTAGAGTCTATTATTTTTAACTCTAACACTTTTATAGATTCATATTCTTGTCTGATTGATATAATTGCTATCTTCCACTCTTTGAGTAACTCTGGTACCACTATGGGTAGGTATTTCAATATGGTTTTAATAATATTGTTTCTAATGTTCTTCTTCAATAAGAAAATAATATGTATGTTGTTTATCTCAGTTTTTATAGCTAATACTTTAAATTTTATCATAAAGTTCATGATATACTTTCTTTTTTGCTTGAATATTTCAATCTTTTATTCAGCATATTGTCAGACTTATGAACCCAAGTTTCCTTTAATTTTCTTTTTATTCTATTTTTTTCTTCTTTTCTTTTCTTTTCTTTTCTTTTAGTTTCTACTCTAGAGACTGGGGTTAGGGTTTAGTGTGACATAATGGTCACACTGTCACATATGACATGTCATGCTCACAGTAATGATTACAAAAAAACACCTTAGGAGATCCTCTTAGGAAACAAACTCAAAATATTACACTTCTATATCTTTGGCTGTAAAGCTTATGTGTTTCTCCCCACTAAAGTTCATGCCAATAAAATTATGCTATATTTTAAATTTACAAGTCATGTGGTGACAAGGAAAAGACATAGAAGGTTCTGTAAAGATGACATTATACAGTATGTTTAACATATATTGATCTTAAAGCAAACATATAGTCATTTAGGGTAGGCTAAAGTAGTAGTAGCATAGACCATGAGGATTTAGTATATAAGGTAGACAATCCTACACAGAGTTCTCTATTGAGTTCTCTTATATTAACCCTAATACAAGGTTCTATTCATTGATCAACTCTAAGATCTTTGAGTTATAACACATATGCTGTCTTGTTCTTATTGCTGAATGCTAGCTTGACTTCTTTGACAAAATCATCCCAATCTTAGACTTTTTCTTCTTCTTTTGCATATAAATTTCTGCTACACCTCCTCTCAGTCAGGCTAGTACTATTATGATTCTATTATTTATTGCTATAACTCTGTTACTTTTAAGGAATAATCATATCCTCCTTTACTAGTCTTCAAACTTTGTTCAGTCACCTATCCTGAGTGCCAATACTATCTTACTGTGTACTGTTGGTGTTAGTACTGTTAATATTTCTTTTAATACTAGTTTTGTAGTTCTGTTTTTATCCAAGATGTATTCAGTAATTCTCAATAATCCCAATATCTCTTTAAATACCTTAATGCTAGTAGTTTTTTAACTGTGTCTGTCTATCTTATCTATTGATATTTTCTACTACAATAGTCTATGTCTGTCTTGTTCAGTTCTTTCTATAATCTTACCATAGATACTGTCCTAATGTTTCTTCAATGGCCTAACTATTATAATGCTTCAATGGTTTAACTGTAACATACTCTCCTTTTACAAGATGAGTTTAATGGTACTTTACCAAATATTACAATTTTAAGCTTGGCTCAGATTACAACTTAGATAAAGGCTTTAAAAAAGAATAGAATGAATGATCAATTGTTAAAGTGTAAAGTGTAAAGATATAGGACTGTATCTACTGCCATATATGCTTATAGACTATAAGGGATAGTTAATGTATGTTTGAGGAAACAATAAGTAGAAAATGAGGAACATATGAGGCATTACATGAGACACTAACTGATATAACATAAGAAAAACATATGGTGTAGTAAAATAAAAAACTAAAATAAAACAACCTTAACATGTGTTTAAGTCAAGATAACTATAAGGTGAATATCTGTAAGATATCAGGTATTAATCATAACATCTAGTCCATTATAACAGATAAGTAGCAAATATTGTTGCCATTTTACTGATTTTTTTCCTCTATAATCAATCTCTGGTCTGTGCAGTGTGCATTGTAATCAAGTAGTGATATATTTCTACTTAAGAAAATTCTGCAGACCTCAATGAGACAAATCTTGTCTATAGTAAAGTTCTGAGTACTATAAAAAAGCACTTAGAGAGCTTGTAGAAGAGTATTACAGGTTGGAAAGAATATAATAGAAATAACACTGAGTTAGCATAGATACAAGCTGCCATCAATATCAGATGAGAACTTATAAATTTTGCAAAAAACAGTGAGAAAGAGAAAGTCAAGAAAAGTAAGAGAAATAATTTTATAAAAAAACTAAAAGAACTTGAAAATTAAAAGAAGATCATATAAACATTATATCTCTCTCTCTTGCTAGAATTAGTTATAAAATAATTAGAAGAAAAAATAATATGAGAAGTCAATAACTAAAAGATAGAAGAAAAACATTATTAAAAGTATGTAGAAACTGAAATTAGAGAAAACAAAAACAGAAAAATAAAGAGAAATCCTAGTAGAAATAGAGGCCAGAGTTGAACTTATAATAGCATAATCAAGACAATAAAAGAGAACTAGGCTTAGTAGAATATGTGATATGGAGATTAAAGACTAAGTTTATAACATAAGTGAGTTCAGCAATAGGAAGCTACTCAGATTTGTTTTCAGTGTCTTCATATCTTAGCTAAATAACCTTATAAAGAAGCTTGTAAGCCCATCAGCAGTCAATTTTAAAGTCTACTATCTATAAGATTTCATACTTAGGTTTTCCATTAATGATGATTAGTACTGGGTCAGGATAAGTTCTCTCAAAGAAGATATTAAAAGTGGCTGGTTCAAGTATTGAGATATGGAAGACTGAATATACAAAGCATATAAACTCTGGGAGTTAGAGAATAAATAACAAAGTACCAGGTTGAGAAATGATTTTATAAGGTCTGAGATACTTTTTATTAGATATAGAAGAATACTGTATATTAGCAGACTTCTAATAGTACTGTTAGGCTGTAGAGATTTTAGTCTTGAGTATACTTTGTAATTCATCAAGATCAACAGCAAAGTCACAAGCTCAAGAGAAAGTAATATCATGTTTAGAGTATACCAAAATATTTAGATGATAGCTCTTATTAGTAAAGAATGGAAAGATACTAGTGATAGTACTAGGAGCATTATTATAAGAAAACTTTGCAAGTGGTAGAAGTTCAAACCAGTTATCTTGTTAGTAGTTATTGTTAAAATATGGTTCTTGCCTTGAGTAAATATCTCCAGTTAGTCACATGAAGAGGATTAAATCAAGTATGGGAACTTATTCAGGAATAAATGAGGTTATTTGTGAGAGTGGATAAAGTACCTGGATTGTAGATCAAGCTAAAGAGCTTATCTGTAAACTTACAACTGAACTTCAGATGACAACCTTAGCCCTAACTTATATGTTATACTACTACATACTATATAATCATAATATTAGATAGATAGTAGAGTTAAGAGACTTAAGAAGAAAGATGAGTTGCCTAGTCATATTGTTTAGTTATGTAGTTGGTTTTGAGTCTATTTTAGTCAATTTCCAGACTGAAGACTATGAAGTATCTACTTATGTCAGATATGGTTTATATTAGAGATAAAAGTTTGCAAAGTAGACTTAGAGATGTGTAAACTTGTGGAATGATCTTGGCTTTAGCTTATATGCTGCACTGTCTATCTGCTACATAGTGATAACTTGAGATAAGAGGAATAAGTCTGAAGTAGAAGTGAGTACTGATGGGTATGTTACTATTAAACACTGGGGATCAAGTTCAATAAGAATTATCTCTGTTGATTATTAGACTAGCAAATTACAATGTAACTACTAGTCTTATATACAAGTACTGACTATAGAAGATGCTTGGGATTTTAATAGTATAGCCTCTATTGCCCTGAGTAGAAGTTTCAGTAGTAGAACACTGATAGGAGTATGACTCTGCCATAGAAGACTAAGTCAGATAGGAGTATTCCCATTATGGAAGACAAAATACCTTGATTGTTACATCACTACTACAATGATATATTGCAAGAAAGGTGGCTGCTATAGAAGACAGGCTTGTAGATTAAATATTGATAAGGCAATATCACTATAGGGATGTATTTTCCAGACAGGTGGACTTGGCATATGACAACTTATTCTTAAATACTAGGTCTGTAGTTAGAACTGTGGTTAAAGGAATTATAGTATAGAAAATAACCAAAGAGATGCTAAAGAGATAGTTCTTAAGAGATAGGATGACTAGGAGTCTAGATAATAAATTTCTAGGAGTTAAAATATAAAAGACTGATCTATATGCAAGCAAGCACAAATGTAAAATTATACTTAAAATATTAGAGTCTTATCTAGAGTCAGAAAGTAGATGGTCAAAAAGCAGATGTCTTAGATGTCTTGGAAGTCAGTCTATAACAAGAAGGCTATTTTCTTATAGAAAAATATTCTTCAATATAATACTACTAAGCCCAGACTACTTTCTTTGTCTTAATCAAAATTTTGCCATAAGATCCAAACTATAGCCTTTATACACTTTCAATAGAGCTTTTTCTTATTTTCTTATTGTTATTTTTTATTTTTTATTTCTTATAATACTTATTTAATCAGTTTTTTTGACTTATTAACACAGGGCAAAAAACAGTATCTACACCACCATTTCTTCTTCTTTCTCAGTTTCAACTTTGTAAACTCCTTTCTATAGCTTTTATTTGTTATTTTTTTCACTTTCTTTACTTTTTCTTTCTTACTCCTATCTAGACCAATTCTCCATCTATTCCTAAGATTACTATATAACCCCAATAACTTAATTGTTAGGGCTTAGTATTTTTGTTGACTCCACAGTGCTTTTAAACCAAGTCTCTAAGTTATTATATACTAACCATTACCATCTGCTATTTGAGCAACTAGATAAAGACCACAGTGATATAGCAGAGATTATAACTTTTAGAAAAATCTAAGTATATATTACAAAGACTACTAATTAAGTACAACCCACCTTTAGAAAAACCTAAAAAAACAAGATAAGGCTTTTCAAAGAGGGATATAGTTTTAAATATCCTACTGTCTATTGTAATATAGCAAAACAATGCCAAGCTAGCTATCAGAATAATAGAACATTATCTGAAAATGCAGAATGCATCTAATAACAATGAAGAAGAGCTAATTTAAGCCTGGGCTGGAAATGAGGAAGTCTGCAAATATACAGTGAAGTTTGGCTGAAGATGAGAAAGCCCATAAGAAAGCCTGCAGAGTAGAGTTCTATTTATGTAATTCAAGAGTCTGAAAAGTTATCAAAAAAGCCAGGTTTCTTATATTCATCCTCTCTTTAAGATTTTTATAACTTAAAGTAAGAGAAATCAACCTAAACTTGATTCTTTTGAACTCAGATATCTATATAAACTATAGTATGTGGGGTTTAGACAGTGGAACTCTGTTACTTTCTCTAGTACAAAGATATCAAATGTATTTTCTCAAGAGTTGGCTTCTAATCCAAAACCTTGCTACTTGATGAGGTACTGGTACTGCCAAGAGTGCCAACAGCTATCCAAGACTCACTCTACTTCCTATTTTTTCTCTCTATATATAATAATAGGATCTGGTGTTATACTGGAAAATGTTTTTTTGTAAAAGAGCATACTCTTATAGAGTTTTGAAATATATAAGATGTTACAACTTAACTTAAGTCTCAAAGTGTTAGAACAAAAGAAGAATCCTGTATGGGATTAACACAAGAAAACTCAATAGAGTTTCAAGTACAAAGTGTCTATCTTATATACACTTGGCTCATGGTTCATGCTATACTAAATCTAGCCTACTATTGACATATGGTATGACATTATTACTCTAGAACCTTTTACATCTTTCTGTAATCATGACTTGTAACAGTTTGTAACAGTTATATATGACATCATACTAACTCCAACTCTAAGTTCCAAATAAGAAAATAAAATGAAATGAAAATAAATTAAGTCTATCATCTTCAACTTTGACATTATCTCTCCTTTAAGGTTTCTTTTCTAGAGAAACTGACTTCCATTTTTGCCAGTTCCTTTCCAACTTCTTCAAATACTCTTCAAACTTTCTGTTATCCTATCTATATAACATCTTTACCATATACTTCCCTAGTAATTCTCCTCTTCTAAAGTCTCTTTCCTTCATCACATCTAATTTTTCTTACTTCCTCACTTTTGTACTTAGCCTCCCCTCAAGCTCATTACTATTTCCTTTGTATTTTCTAAGTCCTCTTTTCTTTCTTATATATTATACCTCACCATAAATTCCTTCCATCACACCAAGTACTTTATAACTCCTCTTATTTTTATTTTATTTAATATATTTTTCACTTCTCATTTCTTTACTCTATTCACTTCTACTGGTCTTACTTCTCTCACTTTCTATCCTCCCACTTGTTTTCTATATCACACTACTCAACCAACATTCACAACTAGGTGGATTTTTATCAATGTTGGAAATTATAGTTTGATTGCATTGGTAGAAACTATCTTATTAATGATATATGGACCAACATATCAATCTACTAATTTCTTTACTAACCATTTCTTAAACACCAGATCTTTTGTACTCAACATCATCTTATCTCCCTTTTCCCATTCTTCAACTTCTTTCTTCTCCTATTTGTCTGCCACTTCATCTCTTCTTGTGTCTTCCTCAATACTATTTCTGCTTCTTCTTGTATCTTTTTCATTTGTTCTGCAAACTCTGTTACCCTTTCTACTTTTCATTTTCTCCTAATATCAGCCCTCATTCTTAACTCTCTACCATAATTTACTATAAACAAAAACACTTTTATTGCTGAATGTGTCTTGTTATTTACTGCAAACTCTACTATCACTAACCATTCTGGCCAATCCTTTTGTTTATAATTAACAAAGAACCATTATTATTGTTCAGCTTCTTTATCAGCTTGGCCACAAACTGTGGTCCCCTATATAAGATCACACTCTTTAGTAACCTATGTGACTTCCACATATTATCTCTAAACAACTGTATCAGAAGAGTTGGTGCCATATTTTGGATAACCTGTTGCAGACTACTAAGATCACATCTTTCCCAGCTACTAATAGTGACTTAGTAATAAAGTCAACTGTTAAGTGTGTCTATGATTTCTCTGAGATCTCATTTACTATTAACTTTTCTGCTAGTGCCTTTGTTCTGTTCCTCATTCTTTGATACATATCACAATCATTTATATATTTTCCTATATTCTTAGTTACTTCTGGTTACCAGTAGTTTCTTGTTACCAACTCTGTTGTTTTTTGCCTTTCTCCATACTCTACTACTAGTACATCATGATGCAACTGGATTATTTTCACTCTCAACTCTTTATCCTTTGGTACATATACTTTTCTCTTCTTCAATACTAAATATTCTTTCACTTACTATTCAATACCTCTCAATACTTTGACCCCTGCCTTCTCTATCTCTTCTACTACTCTAACTACTTCATCATCCTTTCCTCTAACTATTTTCATTTTTTCTAATATTTCTACTTCTAGTCCTTCTATTACTATTTCTACTAAACTATAAATTCATTGTTCTTTAATTAATATCTGATTTTCATTGTTTTTTACACCTATTTCCTAGTCTAGTCTCTTACTAAGTCCATCTACTTTTCCTATTTTGTTTCCTAGTACATGTTTTAAAATGAAGTCAAATCTTGACAGATAAAGTGCCTAATGGGCTTGTTTTCTATTCAAATTTTGTACTTTTCTGGAATATTTAAGTTCTTGTGATTGGTTCATATCTTGAACTTAAATTTTGCATTCTTTGATAAATATCTCTAGTTTTCCAGCCCTTTTATTACTGCTAACATCTCCTTGTTATAAATCTCATAATTTCTTTCTGTCTCATTGAGAGATTTTGAGAGGTATGCTACCAGTCTTCATTACCTATCTTCACACTCCATAGATAAAACTCCTTCTATTATATAATCTGATACATCAACTTCCATTCTCATTCTTTTTGTTTAAGTCTAGTGTTGCCATTACCAAATCTTTTATAAATCATTCTTTCAACTCTTTGAATGCCTTCTCCTGCTTCTCTGCCTAATCTCACTTCTGGTCTTTCTTTATTAAATAGTGTAGTGGTCTAGCTATTACTGCAAAATCTTTAATAAACTACTAATAGTAATTAGCTAATTCCAAAAATTTCTGTACATCTTTAACTTCTTTTGGAATTGGCCAATCTAATACTCCTTTCATCTTCTCTTCTTCTATCTTAATACCCTTTGGTTCTATTACTACTCCTAAAAATCATACTTTACTAACCTTTCACTTACATTTTTCTAGTTTTATATACAAGTTAAGTTGTTTTATGCCAACCTTTTTACTACTTCTTCTACCACTTTATCATATCCTTCCTCTTCTTTTGTTCCTACTATAACATTATCTATGAAACTTGCTACTTTCCCAGTATTAATCAAGTCTCAAAAGATTTTGTTCATCATTGTTTTGAATGTTACTGGAGAATTTGTAAGTTTAAAGAATATTATAGTTAGTTCAAACATCTTTTCTATCAGAATCACAGACAGTAAACTTAAGTTTATTTTATTTTTCTTTTCATTTTCATTTATTTTCTATTTGGAGAAATTAGGATTAGGATTTAGTATGATGTTATATGTCACTGTCACAAACAGTCACATGATAAGAACCAGAGTCACATATCAGTCACATAACACAATAGAAAGCAATGGAAGATTCTTGAAGAAATGATATTATACAACATATAAACATATATTGACCTTAAGATAAACATATAGTCATTTAGAGTAGGCTAATCATAGTAGTAGCACAGACTATAAGTCTGGATATATAAGGTAGACAATCCTATACAGAGTTTTCCATCAAGTTCTCTTGTATAGAGACCAAGCACAGGCCTCTACCTAGACAAACTCATTGTTTAACTGTACAGTATTGTGTAATATACTTGTACTTTTCATAGTGAAAGCTTTGTGCTGCAGTATTTACTTGTAGTCTATACATACAAAAGAATAACAGTCACTTTTTAGAGACTGTCTAGTATAGAATGTATTTCTTAAGATAAAATCATTTTAAAGCAGTAGTTAGTAGTTCAGATGGTCAGTAGATAGTATGAGGTGGAACAAAAAAAGAGCTTACTAGCACCTTGTTATATATATCAAGTCCACTTATCTGGAAAACACATCTCCATGGTACATTTATTGTCAACAAATAAAGCCTGCCTTCTATAGCACCCACCTTAATTACAATATGCCTCATGGCAGTGATGCAATCATTTGAGTATTCCATCTTCTATAATAGAGATACTTCTATTCAACTCAGCCTTCCATAGTAGAGTCATACTTCTGTCAGTGTCTTAATACTGAAACCTCTACTTGGGGCAATAAGGGTTAAACCACTGGAACCCCAAACATCTCCTATAGTAGGTATCAGTATATAATAATCAACAAAGATAAACTCTTATTAAACTCAATCTCTAATGTTCAACAGCAATACACCAAATCAGCACTTACTCCTATCTCAGACTTTCCTCTATCATCTAAAGTTGCAACCATACAGCAGACAGATGGCATAGCACATAAGCTGAAGCCAAGATCATTCAACAAGTCTGCATATTTCTGAGTCTATCTTGTGGACTTTCACTCCTGGTATGGACTATGCCTGACATACCTACAGAGATTGAGTCAAGTAGTGAATATAAGTTGGAGAACAAGTCCAACACCAGATCTATCCTCTTACCATACCATTCTCTATGGCCTACACCACTACTATCAATTATACCACCACTGCCATATACTATGAGCTAATGCAGCTCAATTAACTACAAGTTTTTAGCTCAACAATAACAGAAGCAGCTTGCAGTACTACAAGTATAACTTCAAGCCTTATTAGTAGCATGGAAAGCAAGAGGAAGTAGAGAAATGAGCATAGAAGTAGCTAAGCCACAAGTGTTTGATAGGACTCCAAGAAAGGTCTCAGATTTCATTATGGCATACAAATTTTATATCAGGATGAAGAAGGAAGAGAAGAAGAAGGAAAAAGGAAAAAGAATAGAAGAAGAAAGAAATGAAAAAGCAAAAAAAGAAAGAAATGATGGAAGTAAAGAAAGTAGCAAAAGAATGGAAGATTTGGGATAAAGAGGAAGAGGTAGCAAAGTCAGAAGAAGAGACAAAAAGACTTATACTAGAAAGATTCCACAAGTAAATCCATGTCTTCAACAAGAAAGCCAGTGGAAGGATGTCTACAAGGAAACTATGGGATCATACTATTAATATGAAGGAAGAATTTGTATCAAAGAAGGGGAAGGTTTATCCATTGTCAAGAGAAGAGAGAGAAGAGATATGTGACTTCATAGTGAAACAACTGAGAAAAGAGTATATCAGACCCTCAAAGACATCTCAAATAGCATCAGTGTTTTTTGTATGGAAAAAAGGTGGGAAAAAGAGGATGGCTCTGGACTATAGGTACCTTAATGAATGGATAGTAAAAAATAATTATTCTTTGCCTCTTATTTCAGACATTGTAGAAAATATTGGTACAAAAAAGGTATTTACAAAGATGGACTTGAGATAAGGTTACAATAATATATGAATAAATAAAGGAAATGAGTAGAAGGCAGTATTTACCATACAAGAAGAGTCATTTGAGCCAACAGTAATATTCTTTGGATTTACTAATTCACTGGCAACATTCTAGACCATGATGAACAAAATTCTATGATATCTCATCAACATTAGGAATATGGTGAGTTTTATAGATGATGTGATAGTAGAGACAGAAATAGAAGAACATGATAAAATAGTAGAAGAAGTAGTAAAGCAGTTGGTGGAGAATGATTTGTATGTGAAACCAGAAAAATACAAGTGGAAGATAAAGAAAGTAGGGTTTTTAGGAGTAGTAATAGGGCCAGAGGGGATTAAGATGGAAGAAGAGAAGGTGAAAGACATTTTAGATTAGCCAACTCCAGAAGGAGTTAAAGACATACAAAAGTTTTTATAATTAGCAAATTATTATGACCAATTCATTAAGGACTTTGCAGTAATAGCAAGACCATTGCACAATGTGGTGAAAAAGAATCAGAAGTATAAATGGACAAATAGATAGAAAGAAGTGTTTAGAGAGTTGAAGAAGAGGTTTACAAAAGAACCAGTGTTAGCAGCACCAAACTTAGACAAAAAATGAGAATGGAAGTTGATGCATCAAACTATGCTACAGAAGAGATTCTATCTATAGAGGGTGAGGATGGAAAGTGGCAACTGGTAGCTTTCCTCTCAAAATCTCTAAATAAGATAGAGAAAAACTACAAAATTCATGATAAAGAGATGTTGGCAATTATAAGAGGATTGGAAAATTGAAGGCATTTATTAGAGGGCACTAAGTTCAAGTTTAAATTCTGGACAGATTACAAAAATTTAGAATACTTCATGAAAGTGCAAAAGTTGAACAGAAGACAAGCAAAATAGGCATTATATTTGTCAAGATTCAACTTTATCTTGAAATATGTTCCAGAAACAAGAATAGGAAAGGCAGATGAACTAAGAAGACTAGACTGAAAAGTAGAGATAAAAAAGAACAATAACAATCAAATATTTATTAAGAACTATTGACTTTGTAATTTATTAGAAGTAGTAATAAAAGGACCAGAAGTAGAAAGAATAAAAATAGCTAAGAGTAAGGACAAGGAAGTAGTTAGAGTAGTAGAAGAGATAAAGAAGGCAGGAGTAAAAGTATTAAGAGAAGAAGAGTGGCAAATGAAAGGAGATTTGGTATTGAAGAAAGAAAAGGTGTATGTGCGAAAGAATAAAGCATTGAGGGTAGAGATAATCCAGTTACACCATGATACACTGGTAGCTGAACATGGATGAAAATAGAAAATAACAGAGATAGTAATAAGGAATTATTGGTGGCCAGGGATAATGAGAGATATAGGAAAATATATGAAAGAATATGACATGTGTTAGAGGATGAAGCTTCTGATCATGCTTCTTTATCAGTATGTATTGTCATCAAGGAAGAAGTTATTCAAGACAGAAAACAAACCATTGTCAAGAATAGCAAAGAAGAAAGGAAGTTTATGAATAAACTCAGAAACAAGATAAGCTGTATTGATATACCAAACATTCTTAACTGTGAAATACTTGAATATATAACTCAGTAAATCCCTGAGTTACACTTCTATACTTTGGTACAAGTATTTTAAGAGTATCAACATTACTAAACATTTTATAGTATGGTGGAATAAAGAGTGTAATAGTGATCTAGTCATTTATCAAACATCCAGAAGAAGAACTAACTGGATTAAATATAAATATTCAGTAAGAACAGCTAAAAAAATCTTTTTTGATAATAGAATTTAAGAAATCACATCAACTAACAAGAGGCTATAAGATCTCATGAATTGTGTCAAGAAATGTAAATTACTAGCCACAAAAGCTATCAAGTTTAATAAACTTATATACAACAAGCTAAACAATTTGTGACAAGCATTTCATCAATTCTGCAACTCAGCTTAAGATCTTAAGATAGACTGATTCATTTTCAACTTCTGGATAAAATCTTTGTATGTCAACAAGCAAAATAGCTTTCATTCTCAAAAGCAGAATTTATTAATGCCATCAATAAATACAGTATTTCATCTACTCCAAATCTGGATTATATCTTCTAAAGTTATCTTAAAGAGATAGGAGATAATTTTAGGTGTATTACTAATGTTGTTAATATAGCAAACATGTGTATTAATCTTGGTTATTGGCTATTTCATTTCAAGAAGTTATTAGCAATTATTATTCCAAAGTCTAATAAACCATCATATTATTGTCAAAGTTGAAGACAATAAACTTAACAATTTTTATTTTATTTTTCTATTTCTTTTATTTGTGAACTTAAGGTTAGGGTTTAACATAATGTCACAAATTGTTATATAGCATAACTTGGTATTATATATCAGTTACATATCATATAATTATGTATTATAATAGAACATTGTAAAAGGTCCTAGAAGAAATAATACAATATGTTTAACATATATGATAGACATTTTTGTACTAGGACCTCCATTAAGTTCTCTTGTGAATATCTATTCCAAGATTCTTATTCTTGACCAATTCTAAGGCTTTGAATTTATAACAATGATACTTCCAAGACTTTTCATTTCATAATCCTTCTCAATATACTAGGAAAGCTGATTGAAAAAGTGATGAGCAGTAGACTTCAAATTCATTTTATTGTTACTAACTTTATTCACCCAAACCAAATAGAAAATATCAAGCAATGATTGACTGTATATGTGGATATCTACTTAACCTATCTTATATGAGTGGGATGGATAAAAGGTCTCTATATAAGCACTCTTGCATTTGATATTGCACAATTCTTTCTTAAATCATCAGCTTCTTCTGATGATTCTGAATAAAGCAGGTTTTGATAAAAGAATTTCAAAATTTTTCTCTAGTTATTTAATCAACAAACAGACTCAATATATATAAAACCATTTCATATCTCCTTTTTCCAAAGCTGATGTAAGTATGAACCAGGGTTCTACACCTTTCTCTATCCTTTCAGCTTTTTATATCACTTTTATTTTTCATATATTCAAAAAAAGAACTAAAAATTCCTTAACTCCTATTCCAGTCTCAATTATTTCATTTGTTGATGATAGACTTTTTATACTTAGGAGAAGAGTTATGAAAAATCTAATGTATTACTAATTTGTAGTTATAACATCATTTCCTCTCTCTTTGGCCAATTTTGGTTAGTTATTGAACATGATAAATCAGAGATCTTACATTTTCTAAGATGAACAAAAAACAACAATCTATATCTACTTGATTTGAGACCTTTAAGAAGTCTATTACTCAAACCAAAAAATACATGGAAATATCTAGAGTTTTTCTTCAACAAGAAACTCTCTTTTTATCAACATATTCATTACTATGCCAATAAAGCATTACCTACAATCAAAGACATGAAGATGTTAGGAAACTTAATGAAAGGCTTATTTCCAACACACAAACAACTACTATGCAGAACATGTATTCTTCTGATCATTCTATACAGATTTCAGCTTCAATATTTTAAAGAAGCACTACTATATTAGCCCCTTAAGAAATTGAAGAAAATACAGAGAAGAGCAGCTCTATGGATCACAGAAGTCTTTTGCATATCACTATCATGAAGATTTGAGACTATAACAGTTATTTCTATTCACCTCTACCTCAACAAAATTATTGGCTAGTATCATCTTCAAATAGCATCTCTTTTTAAACAACATGTAATAAACTCTTTTTTAAATGAACATTACTCTAAGAAATCCACTCTTCATTGCATGACCACTTTTTACCTTACTTTTAAGCAACATTTGAAGATCAAAAGTCCCATAGTGGACACAAACAATTGTTTAAACATAATCTTTTCATCTTTTGACAGTTTGAATAGAGAATTGTTTTCTAGTTTTTATCTTGTAGATACTTTTTCTGTTTTCTTTCTATCTAGTTAACTGAAAAGATGTTGATACTAAAATTACTCACCAAAACTAACTCAAAAATATCTACAAAGATTTCTCCATTAACTAGAAACCAATCTTATTATATCTAATGCAAGTGTTAATAACAATATTGTTACTTCAGTCTGATATATATGAAGATAATATGAAATTTTTGCTAAAACCATTTATCATGCTATAAATGTTTTATCAACCAAAGTGGAACTTTTTACTATTAGATGTGAAATTAGTCAAGCATCTCAAATATAAGGCATTACAAATATTATTATCATTACAGATGCCATTTATACAGCCAAGTGTATTTTTGACATATTCATTTATCCTTACTAATTATATACTGTTGCTATATCTAGTAATCTGAGGAAGTTTTTTAACAAGAACAAAAATAACTCAATTTCATTCTAGGATTGTTCTAGTAATGATAAATAGCCTCCTTATTTACTGGTCAATAAGAAATTAAAATATCACAAGATGAAATCCATCCTATCTAGTAAAAACTTATGGAAAGTCAGTAACAAAGATGAATATATTTCTATTATCAAGAAGTGGCAAATATATTTCCAAGCACTTTTCTATCTATTACAAAATGAATTACTTACTTTTTTGTGATATCTGAACCTTGAGTGTACTCTTAGAGGTTTAAGAGTGATTCAGAAGTCTAATAATGATGACAATAATAACTAAAATCAATATAGATATCAAATAATAAATAATAAAGATTGATATTATTAAGTCTAAGATCTAATTCTTAGATACAGAAGTATTTATACAAAATAGTGATAGTCTGTATACAAGCTGTTTCCATCACATGATCAAAAATTATATCTGGTAGGGCTGTCATCTATCATAGCAGATGTTAGACTAATTTTAAAAGGTAACTAATTATGTCACTACATTGATATGCTTGTATCTCTATAAATACTAATCTTTATGTAATGTATAATATATCATTAAAAACCATTTGATAAGCACTTTTCAACCTAACTTTGATTGTGGGAATCTGTTCAGCCATTCATGAGATATTAGTTAACAAAAATTTTATAGTTACTAATAGCCTGTTATCTCAGTTGTTTGTTGTTGCTTTTGTACATCCCACATATGTGCAGATAGCTCTTATTTAGAGCTTTCAAGTGCAACTTAGTTTGTGAAAATCAGTCAACTGGTTGTAGAAATATATGCTAAATAAAGTTTGTGAGACTATTAAAACAAGAGTATATATTCTATATGAATGTATATAGTATATAAAGTCATTGAATCCTAAATAGGAGTCTTTCAAGAATACTCTTACTTTTCTGGAATTCAATCCAGAACATTTTGTTTCCAAGATAGCAATACATAGTATCAGTTAACTACTAAACTTGGTATTTTATCTAGTATAATTTTAAATTTTCTAGTTTGTCTCATTTTTCTCTTTTCTTTTCTTTATTTATTCTCTTTATTCAAGTAATTATATTGTATAGTTACCACAGTCTACTATTGCATCCAGTGTAATAAATTGTTGATTTTTTTAAAAAAATAACAATAATGATGAAGATCAATATATATATCAATAATAAACTTTCTTTTATTTTCAATTTTTATTTTTATTTTTATTTAAATTAAGGTTAGAGTTTAGTGTGACATTCACATGTTACTGTCACTGTCACACAATCATATATCATAAAAGAATGTAAAAGGTTTTAGAATAATTATATTATATTACATATTAATAGCATATAATATATACTTTTTAGAGTAAGCTAGGTTTAGTATAACAGTCTAGCATATATAAGGTAGATACATTATACTTAGGAACTCTATCAAGTTCTCTTGTATTAACTCTAATACAGGATTCTGCTTTTGACTTTACTTTATAAGTTTTAAGTTATAAAATTAAAACTCAATAACTCTTCTTGAAACTATCCAACTTAGAACCCTTTTTATTTTTTTCTTACTCTCTTATCATTCATGACTAACAGTTAACACAACTATTAGTTACTCTCAGTTAGAAGCCAAACTTTAAGCATAAAGAAAAGCTAGTTGCTTAGTATGAATAATTGTGGATAGTAGTGACCAAACTTAGACCACTATCTAGATGTACATTATCATTCAAGTAGGTAGTATTGAGTAGAGTCTCTTAAAGAGTGCTTAGTTTATGTTATGGAAACTACTTAGTACAAAGACTAAATAGCATCACTTAAGAAATTTACTTAAATTTCTTAAAAAGATAGATATTTCATGGGAATTACAAGAGAACTCAACAAGAAGTCCCTGATGCATTCTTATACTATTTATACAATACATACATGGTATGTACTACTGATAAATAACCTTGTCCTAATGTCCATGCATTGTTCATGATTGTATCATGTGTACATATACTATAAGGTAAACATGCTATTAACATGCATCTTGATATTATTCTTCTAGTTCCTTCTTCTAGAGTCTGGGCCTATGACCTTATATCATGTAAAATAGATAAAAGAAAAAGAAAAATATTAATGTCTAAATATATTATACATCAGGCACAGTTCACACCAGAGTGAAAGTCCACAAGATGGACTTGAAAATGTGTAGACTTGTAGAACAACCTTGGCTTCAGCTTATGTGCTGTACTGTCTGTCTGCTATATGGTCACAACTTCAGATGATAGGAATAAGTCCAAGATAGAAGTAAGTGCTGATTTGGTGTGTTGCTGTTGAACACTGGAGATCGAGTTCAATAAGAGTTATCTTCATCGATTATTAGACTAGTAAATTACAGTGTAACTACTAGTCTTATATATAAATCCCTACTATAGGAGATGCTTGGGGTTTCAGTGGTATAGCCCCTATTACTCCAAGTGAATGTTTTAGTGTTAAGACACTGACAGGAGTAACTTTGTCATGGAAGACTGAGTCAAATAGGAGTATCTCTACCATGGAAGATAGAATATCCAGATGGTTGCAGCACTGCTGTAAGATATGTTGTGAGAAAGGTGGCTATCATAGAAGGCAGGCTTGTATAATTAGGAGATGATATCACTGCAGAGATGTAATTTCCAGACAGATAGACTTGCATATGATACTATAATAGTTTGACTAAGACAGTAGTCAGTAGAATAGTAGAATAAGTAGTTAGTAAATAGTATGAAATAGACTAAAAGAGTACTACTAGCATTTACCAAGATATTTGCAGATGTATTAGCAGAGTTTGATTTTAAAATTGGGACCAACACAGGTTCTGCTTCTTTACCTAGTTTTAATATGAGTCAATTTAACTTAGAAAAACAAATATTACTTTTTATGCAAAAACAAAATGAAAATTTGATAAGTATGCAAAAGCTGTTGGTAATGTTGAATAAAAGAGCTGAACAAAAACCCAGCAATAGGTCTCAAGCAGAAATAGCAATACTATCTTTATTTGATAGAAAAGCTAGTAAAGTAGAAGATTTTATGACAACATGTAAATTTTATTTGAGAATGGAAATGAGAGAAATAATAGTAGAAGAACAAGTGTAGTAAGTGTTGACATATGTGCAGGAAGGATCAGCTGATGTATAGAAGAAAAATGTATTAGAGGATTTGGAAGCAGAAGTATTAGAATTTAAGATGGTAAAAAAGAAAGAATTTAGGAAATGAGATAAAGAATTGAAGAAGGTGGCAGAATTGAAAAAGCTTAAACAAATGTCAGAGTTGTGAACTATGGACTCTATTTTATTTTTCTCATTTTCTATCTTCTTTTAAATTTATTTTCCATTTTAATTTATTTTGAGTTAGAGTTAGGATTTTTTGGCATGATGTCACTATCATTGTATCACAATCATGTGACACAAGAGGGTCATAGAAGGTTCTGGAACAAATAATGTCATATAATATGGCAACAATATATTAGTCTTATGAAAAGTATATGTACTTTAGGATAGGGTAGTTGTAGTATATGCACATACCATGATTTATAGTATATAAAATAGACTAGTTTGTGCTTAAAACTTCATTGAGTTCTCTTGTGATTAACTCAATTTAAAGTTATTCTTTTGTCTAAACTCTTGAACTTAAGATCTTAACAACAAGGTCAAAGAACCATGAAAGAATATATCCAAATATTCAAAAGAATAGCAAGGAGTAGTAGATATGGAAAGAAACCATTAATAGAGGAATTGAAGGGAGAAATAGATGGAAGAATAAGAAGACAATTAATAGAGGTAGAATACTCTTCCAAAATTCTCAAAAAATAGTACAAGAAAGTAGCAAGACTTGATAGAAATTATGGAGAAAGTAGGAGAAAAGAAGAAACAGTAAGAAGAAAAGAAGAAGAAGAGGATAGAGAAAGAGTGGAGGAGAATTAAAGAAATGAGAAAAAAAGAGTAGAGACAATAAGAAGAGTAGGAGAGGTGAAGATATATGAACAGAGAAAGAACAATGCAGGAGAGAAAGTATTTTGGTTATAGCAGGTTTGGACATATTATAAGAAACTATAGGGCAAAGGAGGTTGTAACATTGCAATCTTCAGATATATTTAAAGTATTGATGAGAAGAGTGATAAGGGTAGAAATACCTAGTGGAAGTGAAGTGAGAAAAGATAAAAAAAACAATTTTAAGAAAAGAAAAAAAAAGAAAAAAAACAAGAAGTGAAGAAAAATGAGAAAGATAAAAAAAAGAAAAAATCAAGAAATGAAAGAATGATAGATATGAAGAAAGTAGTGGAAGAATAGAAGATTTGGGATGAAGAAGAAGAAGTAGCAAAGTTGGAGGAAGAAGCCAAGAAATTAGTTCCTCCAAGGTTTCATAGATGGGTTTATGTCTTCAGGAAGAAAGCAAGTGAAAGGATACCAGTAAAAAAATATGAGATTATGCAATTGATCTGAAGAAAGAGTTTGTACTGATAAAGAGAAAGATTTATCTGTTGTCAAGAAAAGAAAGAGGAGAAATGCATGATTTTCTTGATGAACAATTAAGGAAGAGATATATTATGCCCTAAAAGTCACCTCAAACAGCACTAGTGTTCCTTGTAGGAATGAAGAATAGTAAAAAGAGGATACTTCAGGACTATAAATATTTAAATGAATAGACTATTAAAAATTACTATTATTTACCTCTCATTTCAGATATAGTAGGAAAAATAGGCACAAAAAAGTATTTACTAAATTAGATCTATGGTAGAGTTACAATAATATACAGATTAAAGAGAGAAACAAGTAGAAGATGGCATTTACAACTTTGAAAGGGTCATTTGAACCTACTGTAATGTTCTTTGGGCTTATGAATTTACCAGTAATATTTTAAACAATGATGAATTAGATTCTATGGAACTTGATCAACATGGAAGAAGTAGTAAGCTTCATTGACAATATTATAGTAGAGACAGAAGAGAAGAAGGGATAAAATGAAGTGGTAGAAGAAGTAGTGAAGAGGTTGGTAGAGAATTATTTGTATGTAAAGCCAGAGAAGTACAAGTGGAAAGTAAGAGAAGTAGAATTTTTAGGAGCAGTAATTGGACCAAAGAAAATAAAAATGGAGTAGAAAAAGATAAAGGTAGTATTAGATTAGCCAACCCTCAGTAAAGTCAAGAATGTCCAGAAATTCTTAAGACTTACCAACTATTATAGGCAGTTTGTCAAAGATTTCACATTCATAGCCAGATCTTTGCATGATCTGATAAAAAAGAATAGAAGTGGGAATATAAATTGAAGAAACAGTTCACTACAGAACCTGTCCTAGTGACACCAGATAAGAAGATAAAAATGGAGGTAGATGGATTAGATTATACTACAGAGAGAGTATTGTTGATAGAATGTAGTAATGGAAAATGGAGGCTGGCAGCATATCCATATCTCTCAAAATCTCTCAATAAGACAGAGAGAAATTATGAGATTCATGATAAGAAAATGTTGGTAGTAATCAGGAGATTAGAAAATTAGAGACATTTATTAGGAGATGCTAAATTTAAGTCTGGACAAATCACAAGAATTTGGAATATTTTATGAAGGCACAGAAATTGAACAAAAGACAAGCATGTTGGGCATTATATCTATCAAGATTTAATTTCACTTTGACATATGTTCCAGAAACAAAAAAGGAAAAAGCAGATGGATTGAGTGGAAGGCCAGATTGGAAGATTGGAATAGAAAATAATAATGAAAATCAGAAGTTGATAAAAGAAAAATGTGTATGAGAAATGGCAGAAGTAGTAGTAGAAGGACCAGAGTTAGTATTAGTAAAAAAAATAAAAAGAGCAAGAGAAAAGGATAAAAAAGTAGTGAAAGTAGTAGAAGAAATAAAGAATGTGGAAGTAAGAAATTTGAGGGGTGAAAAATAAGAGATTGAGAGAGATTTAGTGTTAAAGAAAGAGAAGATGTATATACTGAAGGATAAGGAGTTGAGATTAGAAGTTATTCAGTTAGACCACAATATACCTATAGCTAAACATGAAAGAAGATGAAAGACAATAAAGTTGGTGACAAGAAATTACTAGTGGCTAAGAGTAACAAAAGATATGGGAAAATATGTGGAAGGATGTGATTTATGTCAGAGAATAAAAAATAGAATAGAGACACCAGCAGGAAAGTTAATAACAAATGAGATATCAAAGAAGTCATAGACATACTTAACAGTTGACTTTATCTACTATTAGTAGCAGGAAAAAATAGAATATTGGTGGTATGAGATACATTGTCAAAAATGTGGCAACTACAGAAGGAATATCAGTAGAGAGATTAGTAAGATTGTTTAGAGATAATGTATAGAAGCTGTATGAATTACCAAAGGGTGTAATAAACAATAGAGGATCACAGTTTGCAGTGGAGCTGACAAAAGAGTTGAATAGAATACTAGGGATAAAAATGGGGTTGTCAATAGCATTCCATCTACAAACAAATGGGTAGACAGAACAGATAAACTAAGAGTTGGAACAATACTTGAGGTTCTTTATGGAATGTAGGTAGAGAAATTGGCTAGAGTGGTTAGCAATAGCAGAGATTGTGGTGAATAACAAAGTTCATTCAGTAACAAAGTTTTTGCCTTTCATAGCAAACTATAGTAGGGAGTTGAGAATAGGAGCAAATATTAGAAGAAAAGAAAAAGTGGAGAAAGCAACAGAGTTTGTAGAGAGAATGAGAAAATCTCAGAAAGAAGCTAAAGTAGTATTGAGAAAAGCACAAGAGATGAAGGGACAAGCTGATATGAGGCAAAAAAAAGTCAAGAAGTGAAAGAAAGAAGATAGAGTGATGTTGAGTATGAAGGACTTGGTGTTTAAAGAAGGACTAGTAAAAAGTTGATAGAGCAATATGTGAGGCCTTATGTAGTTGAAGAAATGGTATCAAAGAATGTGGTGAAGTTAAAACTACTAGTCTCTATGAGGATCCATCTAATAGTGAATATTAATAGAGTTGTTAGATATAGGGAACTAGTAAAAGAGCAGAGAGTGGAAGAACCAAAGCCAGTTAAAATTAATGGAGTAAAAGAATGAGAGGTTGAGAAAATATTAAAAAAAAGAAAAGTAAGAGAAGTAATAAAGTATTTGGTGTGATAGAAGAAAGAAATTGATGGTAGAGAATGATATATGGAAAAAGGATGAGGATTTAGAAAATACAAAATAAGTGGTAAATAAATTTGAGAGGAGGTTGAGTACAAAAGTTAGATGACAGAAGGAGTTAGAAAGAGTATGAAATATGAAGTTAAATCCAAATGTAGAGAAGTTTAAAAGAAGTAAGTTACTGGAGAAGTATACAGTAAAGATCTTGTTTGAATAAAATAATAGAAAGTTTGAGGATAAAAATTTAAAGAAGTTGAAGAAGAACTGGCAAAGATGGAAGTTACTTTCAAAGTATCTAGAAGAAAAACCTTAAAGAGAGTGTGATATCAGAGTTATGAATGATAGACTCTATTTTATTTTTGATTTTTCTTTTCATTTTCTTTTAACTTAAGATTAGGGTTTAGTACAATGTTACATGTGACTGTCACAAAGTGTCACATTACATGACATGGTGTCACACATCTATTACAGTCACAAGTAATGATTACACAATCATGTGTTACAAAAGGACATAAAAGGTTCTAGAATAATAATATTATACTATATATTAATAACATATAATATATATGCTCTTTAGGATAAGCTAGGTTTAGTATAGCATGAACCAACAGCTCAGTGTATATATTATACTTAGAAACTCTATTAAGTTCTTTTGTATTAACCTTAATATAAGGTTCCACTTTTAATTTTACTCTATAAGTCTTAAGTCATAATATCTAAGGTCTAATCTTTAAATATGAAAGTATTTATACAGAATAGTAATAGTCTATACACAAGCTATTTCCATCACATAATTAAAACTCATACCTGGTAGGACTTTCATTTGTTATAGCAGATGCCAGGCTAATTTTAGAAGATAACTAATTATGTCACTATATTGATATGTCTATATCTCTATGAATACTGATTTCTATATGATGCACAGTATGTCATTAGAGACAGTTTGATGAGCACTTTATAATATATGTTTGATCATGAGAATCCATTTAGTTAATCCATTTAGTTATTCCTAAGATAATAGCTAATAAAACTTATAGTTACTGATAGTCTAATATCTCAGTAATCTGTTGTTACTTTTGCACATTATATATATGTACAAACAGCCATTATTTAAGGCTTGATAGTACAGCTTGATTTGTGAGAATTAGACTACTAGTTATAGAGATACAAGTTGAATAAAGTTTAAAAAATATATAACTAATATAACTTGTAGAGATATAATACATAAGCTGGAGCTAAAGGTTATCTTGACTTCTATATTCTATATATTTAAATAACACTTACTATCCCACTTTTAGACTTCTAAGAGATCCTTATTGGATCTTAGATAACAAAGTATGAACTATATTTAACAACCAGACAATTATAAGAAAACTACCTCTTTCAAAACCTCTCTTCTATGTTTTTTGGCTGATCCATGTTCTGTAATTCTTTCCTGCATCTGTATTCATCTAATTATTTACTTTCCTATACTCTGGACCTCTTCAAGTTATATATCAATACTTTTAACTATTCAAATATATTATTTATCTCTCTTTTCTAGTACTTTCTTGCTCTTCTGCAATGTTTTATAGTCTTTTGAATGTTGTAGCAACCATTAAACACAAAGTCCAATAATTACACAAACTAGTAAAGTTCTTAGTAGGTTATTGATATGGGGATCATAAGAGAACTCAACAAGAAGTCCCTACTATATTACTACCCTATTTATATAATTTACATATGGTCCATGCTACTTGATATTTACCCTACCCTCAAGTCCATGTGTTGTCTATGAGTACATCATGTGTACACTATAAGGTAGATATGCTGTTGACATATTTCTTGATATTATCTATTGTCAAGTGCGGTTCACACTGAAGTGGAAGTCC